>VOFF01000797.1_pt1 | contig 98000 bp, 115 predicted proteins | sample 5384061 | NCBI WGS metagenome assembly VOFF01 (sample SAMN12384725, study PRJNA508395) | human gut metagenome | isolation source: healthy gut E | host: Homo sapiens | reverse complement strand
GTGGACGATGATGAGGGAGGAGGCGAGTACCTCCACCGCGCGTTTCACGATGAGTTTGTAATCCACTACCAGGGCCGTGACTCCGCCCTGGCTCACGCGCATCTTTTCGATTACGCCGTTCGCGGAAGAGAGGTAGAGTGCCCACATCTCTTCGTGCGGCAGCCGGGCGAGGAGCGGGGCGAAAAGCGCCGTTACGTCGTCCTTGGTGCGGATGGAAGCCGGAGCGGCGGCCTCCTGTCTGTGCAGGCGCCCGGCGAGTTCGAAAACCGCTGTCAAGACCGCGGCCCGTTTAACGCCGATGCCTTCGGTCATGCGCAAGCGCGTCATGTCGGCCCGGGCCATGGCCGGCAGCGAACCGTCGTAGGCATCGAGAATGCGGCCGGCGGTCTCCACGGCGCTGTATCCCGCGCTGCCTTCGCCCAATATGATGCTCAGCAGCTCCCGGTCGGAGAGCGACTGCACTCCGCGGGAGACGAGTTTCTCACGTACCTCCCTGTCAGTTAACTTTTCCATCTCCGGAGGTGTATCGTTCGAAACTCATGTCGATGGTGTCCATGAAGAAGTCGCCGATGTCGTCGTTGCCCACTATCTGGGTGACGGCCCATGCGGCTTTCTGTTCCGCCTCCTTTTTGGAGCTGCCCGTTCCGTGGCCCAGTTCGATGCCGTCGATGATGATTTTCGAGAGGAACCGGGGTTCCGCATGGTAGACTCTTCGTCCGAGGCGGTGTTGAAGTGGATGGAGCGTTTGCTTTTCTGGCACCACTCTATCAGACGGCTCTTGAAATCGACTTCGGTGGTGGTGATGTCGCTCAAGTCGACATACCGGCGCAATACCCCGTTGATGACGAAACGGTTGGCGAAATCGTACCCCTTGTCAAGATAGACCGCTCCGACAAGGGGCTTCGAAAGCGTTGCCGTTGAGGTGTTTGTGACTGTACGTCCCGTTAAAGTTGGCGACGATGTACTTGTCTATTCCCATTCTGGACGAGATGTCGTCCAGGGAGGCGCGGCTGACGATGCGCGAGCGCATCTGTGTCAGGAACCCTTCCGTCTGTTCCGGATATTCGATAAAGAGGAAGTCGGAGACGATGGTTTCCAGAACCGCATCGACGAGGAATTCGAGCCTTTCATTGTTGGCGGGGTTCCCGTCCGGCAGCATGACCGATGCGGAGCGGTGTATCAGTGCGAGTTTGTAGAGGTCGATGTTGTCGGGAGTGATGCCCAGCAGGTTGTGTACGACGGCGTAGAACTCCCGGTCTTTGCCGAAGTGTTTCCTGCATGTCCTTTTCAGATAGTCGAACATAAAGCGGTTGAAGATGAGATGCGCCGCGGTTTTCCATCTCTTCCGGACGGGGAGGGGGAAACTTTCCGGCTGCGTGTGTAAAAAATCCCCATAAGAACCGTCGGCGGGCCCTTATGGGGAGATTGTCTGTCAGTTGTCCCGCGCCTGTCAAATCCGTTTCAGCAGGACGGTGGCGTTGTGGCCGCCGAAGCCGAACGTGTTGCTCATTGCAACCCGCACGTCGCGTTCCTGGGCCGTGTTCAGCGTGAGGTTGATACGTGCGTCGATATTGGGGTCGCGGTTGAAATTGTTGATGGTGGGCGGAATCACCCCTTCGGTAATCGCCATGATGCAGGCGAGGGCTTCTATTGCACCGGCGGCACCCAGCAGGTGGCCCGTCATGGATTTCGTCGAACTGAGGTTCGCCTCGTATATCCTGTCGCCTATGGCGCCCTGTATGCCTATCAGTTCCGGTATGTCACCCGCGGGGGTGGAGGTACCGTGCGTATTGATGTAGTCCACCTGGTCGGGCGATATCCCGGCCTCCTTCATCGCATCCTCCATTGCGTGTTTTGCGCCCAGTCCTTCCGGGTGGGGGGGCGGTGAAGTGGTAGGCGTCGGCGCTCATGCCGCTGCCGCCTACTTCGGCGTATATCTTCGCGCCGCGTGCCTTGGCGTGTTCGTACTCTTCCAGAATGAGACCGCCGGCGCCTTCGCCTATGACGAAGCCGTCGCGGTCGGCGTCGTAGGGACGCGATGCCGTGGCCGGGTCGTCATTGCGTGTGGAGAGCGCCTGCATGGAGTTGAAACCACCCACGCCGGGCTGATTGACCGCCGATTCCGAACCGCCGGTTATCATGATGTCGGCACGCCCCATGCGTATCTGGTCGGTCGCCAGGATGATGGCATGGTTGGACGATGCGCAGGCCGAAACCGTACAGAAGTTGGGACCCATAAACCCGTATTTCATGGAGATGTATCCGGCCGCTATGTCGGATATCATCTTCGGGATGAAGAAGGGGCTGAAACGCGGTATCTGTCCGCCTTCCAGAAAACCCGCTATCTCGTCAAACATGGACCTGAGACCGCCGATGCCCGAAGCCCAAATCACTCCGGAACGCAGTTTGTCCACCTTCTCGAGGTCGATGCCCGAATCGGTCATCGCCTGGTCGGCGGCTATCATGGCGTATTGCGAGAAAAGGTCGTATTTACGTACCTCCTTGCGGTCGAAGAAATCCTCCCAGTTGTATCCCTTCACTTCACAGGCAAATCTCGTCTTGAATTTTTCGGCATCGAAATGCGTAATGGGCGCAGCGCCGCTGACGCCCGCCTTCAGGTTGGCGAAGTATTCCTGTATGTTGTTGCCAAGCGGATTAATCGTGCCGATACCGGTCACAACAACTCTCCTTTTCTGCATAACGAAATCTTTTATTGGTTAATGGCGGAACCGGCAGCCGAAGCGCCCGTACCGCCGCGGAGGGTTTTTGCATCCCCTCCTCTCCGTACATAATAAAGTAATAAGGTAAAATAAGTTAATATTTTACCTTATTAAACTTTTCATCGTGTCGGAGTTATGCTTTGTGGGCTTCGATGTAGTTGATGGCGTCGCCGACGGTGGTTATCTTTTCGGCGTCTTCGTCCGGTATGGAGATACCGAATTCCTTCTCGAATTCCATGATAAGCTCTACGGTGTCGAGGGAGTCTGCGCCAAGGTCGTTGGCAAAGCTCGACGTGAGCTCGATATCCTTTTCGGCAACGTTCAACCTGTCCTTTATAATCTCAACTACTTTTGATGAAATCTCAGACATAACTTTTAATTTTAGTTCAACAATATTTTGCAAGTAAATTTGGCTTCCGTTCAAAGAAAACTCCGTGGCAAAAATAACACTTTTTCCGTTAAAACTAAAAAAGCTCCCTTTTTGCCTTGCGTGCGCGCAATGCGTTGATTTGTATGCGTTTTAGTAAGACGTCGCGCCGGTCGCGGAAAGGGTTCCCGTCTGGCATTCCATCCTGCGGCAAATACTTGTTTTGGTATGTATTCGTTTTGATTATGAGTGCCTTGGCCTGTAGAAACATTGCGCTGCTGAAAATCGTGTCCTCCCGGACGGGATGCGGCATGCTTTTGGCACCGTCCGGGTAATTCCTTATCTTTAGATGCGTTTTGCATCGCATGAGCCAATTATTTTATATATGTATAAACGACTGTAATTATGAGACTTTTTACTTATCAGCAACTCGACCAATGCCGGCGAGGAGTATCTCAAGTATCCGATAGGCGATATTGCGGAGTTCCTCAGTTGCGCCAACGAGGTGTTGTTCATCCCTTATGCCGCCGTTACCTTCTCCTATGACGAATATGCCGCGAAGGTGCAGCGGCGTTTCGACGAGATAGATATTCGGGTGAGGCCCATACACCGCGAGGCAGACCCCGTGAGGGCGGTCATGGAGGCCGAAGCGGTCGTCGTGGGCGGCGGCAATACGTTCGCCCTGATAAAGAAGATGCAGGAGCAACGTCTTCTCGGACCGCTTCATGAAAGAATAATGGACGGACTCCCCTATGTGGGGTGGAGCGCGGGCAGCAACGTGGCGTGTCCTACCATTCGGACTACCAACGATATGCCCATCGTGGAGCCCGAGTCGTTTCGTGCGATAGGGGCTGTCGGATTTCAGATAAATCCGCATTATCTCGACGCCAATCCGGCCGGTCATGCGGGCGAGACGCGCGAACAGCGCATCGAAGAGTTCATCGCCGCGAATCCCGGTGTGTACGTGGCCGGCCTGCGCGAGGGCTGTATGCTGCATGTGGAGGGGAACGGGATGACGCTGAAGGGGCCGAGGCCTATGCGCGTGTTCCGATTCGGCGAGGCACCGCGCGAAATAGAGCCCGGCGCTGACCTCTCGTTCCTGATGGAGAAGGCATAACTCTTCTCTTCCGGAACCTCTTTTTTCGCCTCTTCCCGACGGTTGCCTGCCGGGAAGGGGCTGTCTGTTTTCCCCTGTGGCAGTGCCCGGTGGCGGCGGAAGCATCGGGAAGGATGCGGGGCGGTCCGGGATGACAGGGGAGATACGGCATGGCTGTCGGTTATTATCGGATACGGATATGTCGAGAACCGGAGAACTCGGAGCCGCAGGGGAGGAACTTGCGGTGGCATGGCTCAGGGCGCACGGATTCATCATCATGGACCGTAATTGGCGCATGGGCCGTTATGAACTGGATATTGTAGCCGCACGCGGGGATCGGGTGCATTTCGTGGAGGTGAAGCTGCGCCGCGAAGGGGGACTGACCCGGCCGGAAGAGGCGATGACCCCGGCCAAGGGCAGGGCACTGCTCCGGGCGTCCAACTGTTACATAGAGACCTGCGGGGTGATGCTCGACTGTCAGATAGACCTGATAGCCGTGGAGTATGCTCCGGACGGAAGTACGGAGGTACGTTATGTGCCGGATGCCGTAACGCTCAGGTGGTAGGTTTGTCCGTCCGGCCAAAATTTTTATACTTTCGCGCCGTGCGGCCGCGCGGCATACCGGCCGCGGTGTACGACACGATAAGAGATGCTTGCAGATGTGGTGGTATAATTTGGGTATCGGTGTCTATTCCGGTGCCGTGAAGATGGTCTCCCCGTTCATGCGGAAAGCCGCGTTGTGGTATCAGGGACGCAGGGACATTTTCCGTAAGCTGGAGCAGGCCGTGGGCAGTAGCGAAAGGATAATTTGGTTCCACGCTGCGTCGCTCGGCGAGTTCGAACAGGGCCGGCCCGTAATGGAGGCCGTCAGGGAGTATTATCCCTCTTATAAGATACTCCTCACTTTCTTCTCGCCCTCCGGATACGAGATACGCAGGAACTACTCCGGGGCTGACTGGGTTTTCTACCTGCCGGCCGATACACCGCGCAATGCGGCCCGTTTTTCTCGACACGGTGAAACCGGAGATGGCTGTCTTCATCAAGTACGAGTTTTGGCTGAACTACCTTGCGGAGCTCTCCCGTAGGGGAGGTACCTACTATATATAATCGGCTGTATTCCGGCCCGATTCCATATTTTTCCGGCCGTGGGGGGGAGCTTTCCGTCGGGCGCTCCGTTCTTTCCGTCGGTTGTTCGTACAGGATGCCGATTCGCAGGCGCTGCTCGCCGGGATAGGCGTCACGAATGTCACCGTCGCGGGGGATACCCGGTTCGACCGTGTCGGGCGGATAGCCGACGGGGCCCGCAGGTTGCCTGCTGTGGAGGATTTCGCTGCTGGCGGTACGGTTTTCGTGGCGGGCAGTACGTGGCCTCCCGACGAAGAGATACTCGTCCGGCTCATCAATGCCAATCCGGGGATGAAATTCATCGTTGCGCCCCACGAGATGGACGAGAAACGGATAAAAGAGATGGCGGGAGCCGTCAGGGGCGGTGCGGTCCGCTATACCGAATACGGCGAAGCCGACGACGGAGGGGAGAAACAGCTCCTTATCATCGATACCATAGGAATATTGTCATCGGTCTATGGATACGGTTCGTATGCTTATATAGGCGGCGGGTTCGGCGTCGGGATTCAAATACGCTTGAGGCGGCCGCATTCGGGATTCCCGTGGCTTTCGGCCCGAATTATGCGAAGTTCCGGGAAGCCCGCGACCTGATAAGCCTCGGCGCCGCCCGCAGTATCTCTTCGTACGAAGAGCTTGCCGTCTGGCTCGCCTCGCTGCAGAGTGACCGGCAGGCATACGGCCGGGCGGCAGCCGAGGCCGGTGCGTATGTGCGTTCCCACCGCGGTGCGACGGAAATAATCCTGCGGGGACTTTTCGAGGGGCAGGAACGGGAGTGACCCATGCCGGCTGCGGACAGCGGAAGGAATCGTCCGGTTGGTCTGTCGTGCAGCCGCAGTTTTGCAAATACATGTCGGATATCCGGCAGGGAGATTCATAAAAACAGTATGACCCATGTTGAAGGAAGGGGACAAGGCGCCTGATTTTACGGGCATCGACCAGGACGGTAAGGCCGTTTCGCTGGAACAGTTCAGGGGAAAGAAACTGATACTCTATTTCTATCCGAAAGACAATACGACCGGCTGTACGGCGGAAGCATGCAGTCTGCGGGACGGTTATGCGGAGTTGAAGCGGAACGGTTTCGAAATCGTCGGCGTGAGTCCCGACGGCGAAAAGTCGCACCGCGGGTTTGCCGACAAACACGGGCTGCAGTTCACGCTGATAGCCGATACCGACAAATCCATCGCTTCCGCCTACGGCGTATGGGGGCAGAAGAAGTTCATGGGTCGTGAATACATGGGTATTCTGCGCACCACGTTCGTCATAGACGGCGAGGGATATATCGAAAAGGTATTTCCGAAAGTCAATACGAAAGACCATTTCCGTCAGATAGCGGATTCCTATGGCATGAAGTAGTCTTCCGGCAGTCTGGTACCGGCCCGGGTCTCTGTTGCGGTGCTTCGTTTTCCGTACTTCGTCGGCCGGATAAAAGCTGGTGCGGAATCCGTGGGAACGGGCCGCCCTTTCCGCATCCGAAAGGCAGGCGCCGACAGGTACCGATATCGTTTGGCGGAATGGGGGACAGTTTTTCCCGGCTCGTTTTCTCTGGGCAGGGCGGTAGCTGGAAGATAGGTACCTTGCGGAAATTCCTTAAAATGCAAAGGCAACTTCAAGATAACTTGCAAGTTGCCTTTGTGGTAGGTGCCGTACCTTGCGGTGCGGTTCGTTTTTGGCGGAAAGAGAGGGATTCGAACCCCCGGAACAGTTACCCGTTCACCGCATTTCGAGTGCGGCCCATTCGACCACTCTGGCAGCTTTCCCTTGTTTCGCAGACGAACGAGTGTCTGCTTACGGGCTACAAAAGTAATAATAATTTGCAAATTAACCACCCGGTCGAAAAAATTGCGTCTTTAATTTGCCGGATTGTCCGGCGGGAGTGAACCTGCGGATGCCGTCGTGCGGTTTACCGCGCGGCGGTATCCGTTGCAGACCGGTCAATATTTTCGTATCTTGCAACGCTTTACGATTCAGTGTTGCAGCAATGGGAAAATTTCTCGATAAATTCCGGCCGGGGGATTACCTGCGGGAACTTTCGGTCGTAATACTCGGTGTCGCCGTGACTTTTGCGGGGTCGGCCATGATTACGAACCATACCGTCAGAAAAAACATCAAGGAGAATATGCGGCTTATCAAGATAGAGCTGGAGAAGAATGTCATGAAGCTGCACGAGGCCATGGATTATATCGCCGCTGACGTACACATAGGCCGTGAGATGCTTTCGAGGGATTACAGGAGCATTCCGCCGGATACGCTGCGGATGTACGCCCATGCGATATCGTATTTGCAGCCCTATTCCTATACGGATGATGCGTTGGAGATGTTGGAGGCTTCGGCGCTCATGCCGGACGTTCGGAACAAACATCTGTTGCTGTATATCATCCGGTGTTACGAGGCGTTCGGCAATTTCGGCAGCGTGATGGATTTTTATAACAGCAAGAAGCGCGGCGCCCTGACATACAATGACGATAAGGACTACCTTGTATTCCGCGACGGGAGCGTGTACGACCGGTGGGGGCTTTGGCTGGAAAGCGATTACATGTGCGAGTTTCTGTCTGTGAACGGTACGATAGTCGACGAGGAAGCTATCGAAGCAGTGCTCGGCGAGATACAGAAGGTCATAGACGGCATCGAGGAGGAGTATGGTGTGACCGCCAGCGGTTATGACGGGATGGAGGAAGAACCGGACGGTCTCTTGACGGAGGCCGGTCCCGCGTCGTAGGAGATTCCCGGAGAGATACATGTACAGGGCCTGCCTTTCCGCAGTGGTGGGTGTCGCTGTGTATCGGAGCCGGTGCGGCGATAGGGTGCAGGGGGCGGTCAGCAGAAGGAGACGGTGCCGGTTATGCCTTGCAGTGCCCGGGGACGGAGCTCGGCGGCCATTACGAATTGCGGCGGAATGTCGCCTGTGGGCCGGATACCGTAACGGGCTGTGGAACGGAAGCCGAAGCGGTGGTAGTAGGCGGGATTGCCGCATAGGAATGCTGCCCCGAATCCCATGACGCGGGCACGCCGCATGCCCTCTTCGAGCAGTGCTGCGCCCAGGCCGATGCCGCGGTGGGCGGCGAGTACGGAGAGCGGTGCGACGAGCAGCCCCTCGAAAAGCTGGCCGTTGGGGCGTTCCACCCGTGTCCGGGTGAACATGACGTGTGCGACGGGCCTCTCCTTGCAGGTCGCCACAAGGGCGAGTTCCGGAATGTAATCTTTACTGTTGCGCAGCCGGGCGGCGAAATCCTGTTCCGTCCCGTCGCTGACCGTCGCTGTTTCGAAAGCCGTCCGGACGAGGCGGCAGAGTTCCTCCTCCTCGCCGGGCCGTTCGGGCCGGACGACGTATCCGCCTGAGGCGAGCAGGGCGGAGGCACGTATGTCGAAACGATAGATTAGTATCGCTCCTCCGTCCGGGCCGTATCCTTCGCCTATGTAATCGTAACCGTGTTTCTCGTAATAGCCCTCCAGTTCGGTCGAGAGATAGAGGGCCCGGTATCCCGAACGTTCCGCATCCCTGCGGCACCGTTCCAGCAACAGGCCGGCATAGCCGCGTTCGCGGAAAGTCTCTTCCACATACAGTGCGCACACCCACGGCCACAAGTCGCCGCGGCTGATGAAGTCGTTGGAGATGAGCCCCGCACAGCCGACAATCCTCTCCGAATCCAAAAGGAGATACCATTGGGGCAGGGGGCCGACGGCATACAGCGATTCCGAAATACAATCATCGTAGAGCGCCTGCGGCACCTCCCGCCAGCGGGAGGAGATATATTCTATGGCCTGCCGTGCGTATTCGGGATGTTCCCTGACGGAGAGAATGCGGGGTTCGTGTTCCATGTTCGGTTCGAGTCGAAAATTGCGTGTCCGTTCGTATACGGCCCCTGGCCGGAGATGGCCGGTGCGGTATCCGGCGGTTTCCCGAAGCCGGACAATGGAGGCCGGTGCGTATCGCCTCTGCAGCCTGCATTCGCGGGCCGTGAAGAGATAGGCCGCATTGCAGGATGCTGTCGGCATAGGAACGCAAACCCGGTCGGCCAAGATAGTCGGACGCGGCTCCGCGGATGCCTCGGCGTTCCGCAGGCGGGATTTATCTGCGTTCGAGTTTCCGCAGCTCTTTCCATACCAGTGCCGATGCGCCGAGTATGGCCGCATTGGCCCGGTCGATACCCGAGGGGAGCAGTTTGACCATTCCCTTGTAGTTGCGGAGCATGTTGGTCTCCATGTGCCGTTTGGTCGGTTCCCACAGCAGGTTACCCGATTTGGCCAGCCCTCCGAAAAGAAATATCGCTTCGGGGAAGGAAAAGGCTACGAAATTGGCCAGCGACTCGCCGAGTATCCGGCCTGTCTCCTCGAAGGCGGCCCGTGCGAGTTCGTCGCCGTCCAGGGCGGCTTCGGCTATCATTTTGGAGTCTATCTTCTCCACAGGAACGCTCCGGAGCCTGCTTGGTCGCGTATCGTCCGCGAGAATCTCCAGCATGGTACGCACGATGCCGGTGGCGGAAACATAGGTCTCGAGGCATCCCCGGCGTCCACAGCCGCACAGTCTCCCGCCGGGCCTGACCGTGATGTGGCCGAGTTCGCCGGCCGTCCCGCCGTAGCCGTACACCATTTCGCCGTTGGCAACGATGCCGCCGCCCAGTCCCGTGCCGAGCGTTATTTCGATAAAGTCTCGCATACCCCGCGCTCCGCCGTATATCATTTCGCCGATGGCGGCGGCATTGGCGTCGTTGTCGATGACGACCGGCAGCGACGGGTAGTGTTTCTTGACCGTCTCCACGAACGGGATGGTCAGTATCTGCGCTCCCTGCGAGCCGTCCCGGTTCCGTTCATACCACCGGATGTTGATTGGGTTCTCGGCTACGCCGCTGAAATAGTTGCCGTTCGGAGCCCCGATGCCTATGCCCGCGAGCTCCGTACCGGGGGCGATGCGCCTGAGCGATTCGATGTCCTGCACCAGGCGTTCCACGTAATCCTCGAAATAGGGGTACTCCCTGGTCTTGAAGCTGCGTTCCCCGTGCGTCTTTCCCTCCGTATCTACGAGTCCCGTCACGGTATTCGTACCGCCGACGTCGACTCCTATGGCCAGTTTTTCCGTCATGTCTCCGTTATCCCTTGATGTTCTGCCGGTTCGTCTCCCGTGGTCCAGCCGTACCCGTACCGGCTGCGGGCACCTGTCCGCGGAATCCCGCGAACCGGGATGTAAATTTATCCAAATGCAAGGATTGTGCAAAATAATTGTCCGGGCTTTACCTATCTTTGCATCGAAAACGAGAGCGGGGCTGCGGAGTCCCGACAATATGCAACTTACCGAACCAACCCGGAAAACATGTACAGCAAAGAAGAACTTTCAGCCATCATAGAGGAGTACATCCATGCACTTCCCTTTCCCGAAGAGCCGGATACGCTTTACGAGCCCATTGTCTATTCGCTCGGCAAGGGCGGCAAACGGCTCCGGCCGCTGCTGGCCATGATGGCATGCAACATATTCAGCGACGACGTGGCGTGTGCGCTGCCGTGTGCTGCGGCGGTGGAGGTTTTCCACAACTTCACGCTGCTGCACGACGACATCATGGACAATGCCGCCGTGCGCCGCGGCAAACCTGCCGTACACCGCAAATGGGGTGTCAACAGCGCCATCCTTTCGGGCGATGCCATGATGATTTACTCCTACCGTCTGCTCGAACAGGCCGACCCGGCCATCCTGCCCCGTATTTTCCGCATCTTCAACGATACCTCGCTGAAGGTGTGCGAGGGACAGCAGTACGACATGGATTTCGAAGCGCTCGAAAGGGTTCCCATGGAGGATTACCTGCACATGATATCGCTCAAGACGGCCGTCTTGCTCGCCGGTGCCGCCGTCATAGGTGCGGTTTGCGGCGGGGCCTCGCAGGAGGACTGCGACCGAATATACACCTTCGCTACGGAACTGGGCATGGCATTCCAGATACGTGACGATATTCTCGACAGTTACGGTACACAGGATTCGCTCGGGAAGAAGATAGGGGGCGACATTACCGAGGGGAAAAAGACGTTCCTGACCACCGCAGCGATGGAGATTGCCGACGAGGATACGCGCAGAAAGTTGGGAGGCCTGATGCACAACCGGGAGATGATAGCCGACGAGAAGGTGGCGCGGGTGCTGGCCATTTACGACTCGCTCGGTGTGCGCGAACAGGCAGAAACGGCCGTGGAGCGTTATACGGCCCGTGCGACGGAGGCGCTCGCCGCCCTGTCGGTATCGGGCGGGAGGCGGGAGCCGATGGAGCGGCTCGCGCTCGAACTGACCAAACGGTTGAGCTGATGCGGCGGGTTCCGCTGGCGGAGAGGGGTTCTGCCGCTTCGGCCCATTAACGATTACGATATCATGGCGATAAAACGCAGCGACATAGAGATAATGGCCCCGGTCGGTTCCTACGAATCGCTCATGGCGGCCGTGGCGGCCGGTGCCGATTCCGTCTATTTCGGCGTGGGACAGTTGAACATGCGTTCCCGGTCGGCGGCCAATTTTACCCTCGACGACCTCGCGCGCATCGTGGCGACAGCCCGGCAGTACGGTGTCAAGACCTACCTGACAGTCAATACGATACTTTACGATGACGAGGTGGAGGAGATGCGTCGGGTCGTGGACTGTGCCCTGCGCGAGGGAGTGGATGCAGTGATAGCTTCCGACCAGTCCGCTATCCTCTATGCGCGGAGTGTCGGCATGGAGGTGCATATCTCCACGCAGCTCAACGTGTCGAACACCGAGACACTGCGTTTCTACTCCCGGTGGGCGGACGTGGTGGTGCTCGCCCGCGAACTGAACCTCGGACAGATACGGCAGATATACGACAATATCCTCGCGCAGCGCATATGCGGTCCCTCCGGGCGGCCGGTCAAGATAGAGATGTTCGCCCACGGTGCCCTTTGCATGGGTATATCGGGTAAATGCTATCTGAGCCTGCACGAGTGCGGGGAGTCGGCCAACCGCGGAGCGTGCCGGCAGATATGCCGTCGTTCCTACGAACTGCGCGACCGGGATACCGGTGAAACCATCGCCGTGGAAGGACGTTACCTGCTCTCTCCGAAAGACCTGTGCACGATACCTTTCCTCGACCGGTTCATAGAGGCCGGCGTGCGTGTGCTGAAGATAGAGGGACGTGCCCGTTCGGCGGAGTATGTGAAGCGGGTGGTCGAGACGTACGACGAGGCACTGCGGGCCATCGAGGAGGGAACCTACTCTCCGGAACGGGCGGCCGTCTGGACGGAACGTCTTGCGGAGGTGTTCAACCGCGGTTTCTGGGGCGGCTATTATCAGGGTGCGCCTGTCGTCGAACTCAGTGCCAATTATGGGTCGTCGGCGACGGTACGGAAGGTGTATGTGGGTAAAATCACCAATTTCTTCAAGAAGATAGGCGTTGCGGAGATACAGGTGGAGGCTTCACCGCTCGAACGGGGTGCCCGTTATGTGGTTCTCGGTGAAACGACCGGTGTCCTCGAAGGGAGTGCCGACGAGGTTTATGGGCCGACCGTCCGGCAGAAACAGCGCCGCAGGGGGTGTTCTGTTCGGTGAAGACGCCGGGGCCTGTCCGCCGCGGCGACAAACTCTATAAAATCGTCCCCGCATCGGAGGTGGTCACGCAGTAGGATATCGCGTGGGATATTTTAAATATTTATACTTTAATATTATGATGCGGAGCAAACTTTTTTATGTGTTTGTACTATGCCTTGTACCCATTAAAGCTACGGCACAGGAGATAGATCCGGACACCGTTATTTACAACGGAATATCAGGTACATACACGTTGAGTGAACGTTGGAAGCTGTTCGACCAAGTGGTCAAACAGAGAAAAAAGAATATTTATCAGGATGAAATTAAATTCACTCCGACTTCTGCACAATTCGACCAAGCAAAAAGGACTTATTGAAACTGAATGGCGAGTATAATGTTTTTGAGGATAGCGAAGCTGTTTATTACATCTCGAGCAAAGCTGGAAATGGACTCATGTTGTCAGGCTCCTTGATGTCGGGAGCGCAGGATATGAACGATGTATATTCTGCCTCGATGATGATATTGGTTCCCGACTATATATTGCCTGGCCTGAAACTACTCCCCCGGTTCTACGATCGTGTATGCAGTCAGTAGGAATGGGACTGTCGCATGGGCTCCATTGAAATTCTTTCTGCCGAGTGAATTGTATGATAATGCTTTTGAAGCAGGAGGCTATTATGCATTCTGTCAAAGACCCTCATCCCGGGATATCCAACAATATGGTATTCTCGCCTATTATAGGGATAAAGATAAACTTTCCGGTATTTATGGAGCACCAACAGAAATTCACGCATCTGATATAATAATTTCTACTGTTAATCTGCCCGACAATATTGCGCGTTTGGTGGAGCAGGGTAAATCCTCTTTTATCGAGTATTTGAATCATTTTGCCAAAGAGGATACAAAATATCTGAATAGGAGCTATGAGATTACAGTCACATATATGGGAGAGAAAAAGGGGCATTTCAATGTCAGAACATATGTAAAAGGAGAATACGAGGAAAGTCCTTATGGTCTTATATATCGACCCAGCGTGGAGATATTGAACGCATTGGGAGCGTTGAAAGATTATGTGGTATATTCTTTAGCGTCCACTAATTATGAATATGCAAATATAGTAGCCGGATTTACGCAATCCATAACCCAATGGAACGGTGATGGAGAATTGACCGTCAAAGCAAATAACAGGTATGAAGATGGTGTCAGAGGATATTATTTCAAACAGCATTGCTATTTCGCTAAAGACGATAAGCAATACCTTATTCGCAGTATAGACGCAAATACAATCTTGTCAGGGACGTATGTCTTTCCGTCTGAAATAATAGGTTTGAACGGAGAAGCGGATACTGGAATCCAGTTGTTAAAAGAATTTTTAGAGGAATAGGAACAGAAGATATTTTATGTGGACAGCCTTTGTAAAAACAAAGGCTGTCCGCTTTTTCCTCAACATTAGTGTAAACTCGTTTTAAATTGCTTTTATATGTAATTGCAATTATATTTTTTATTTGATATCTATATCATTAGAATATAAAATCGTTCTGTCTCGGAAGTAGTTACGCAATAGGGTATGCGGCCGCTGGTGCCAGAGTCGGAGTCTTTTCCGTGTTCCATGTAATGGTGTCGGTTGCATCCACCGATAAATAGTCCGGCCTTCGTCCCGAAAGGACGAAGGCCGGACGAGCGTATGCCGGGCTGTGCGTGTCAGCTACAGCGCGACCAGCCGCACGAGGTGCAGTGCGGGCACTTCTCCTGAAAGACGAGCGACTCTTCGCCGCAGTTGGGGCATTTCTGTTTGCGTATCTTCGTGCCGTCCTTGATGTATTGCTTCAGGGCGCGTGCCACGCCGCTCTGCCAGTTGCTTATCGTTTCGCTGTCGAAACTGAGGCCGTCCACGAGATTGACGACATCCACGATGGGCATTCCGTTGCGCAGCACACCGGAGATGAGTTTCGCATAGTTCCAGAACTCCTTGTCGAACAGACGCGATATGCCGCCGATGACGTGCGGGTAGCCGTACTTGTCCTGATAGCGGAAATCGTACCGTTTCTGTCCGTCCTCCTCCTTTACCTTGATGATGAATCCCTTGTTGATGGATTTGGGAATGTAGAGAGAGTCCTCCTCTATCTTACCGGTGAATATTTCGTAGGGGTGTCCGTTGTAGATGCCCACGAAGGCTATCCAGTCCTCGGTACCGTTCTTGAAACGCACCACGTCGGCCTCGAGCTCAATCGGGCGTGCCAACGGCGGTTTGTATTCGTCGCAGTCGCACTCCTCCTTCTCCTTCTTTTTGGGTTTCGTGTCCACGAGCACGCCTGCCCGCGAACCGTCGCGGTAGACCGTCACGCCCTTGCAGCCGCTCTCCCAGGCCGCCTGATAGACCTTGCTGACAAGCTCTTCGGTGACGCTCTCCGGCAGATTCACGGTGACCGAGATGGAGTGGTCCACCCATTTCTGGATGGCACCCTGCATCTTTACCTTGGCTACCCAGTCGATGTCGTTGGCAGTCGCCTTGTTGTAGGGCGACTGTTCGACGAGCCTGTCGAGTTCGGCATCGCTGATGCCGTCGAGTTTCGACAGGTCGTAGCCGGTGACCTGCAGCCATGTGAGGAACTTGTGATGGAAGACATTGTACTCCTCCCACGAGTCGCCCACCTCGTCGGTGAAGGTGATTTTCACGTTCTTGTCGGTCGGATTGACCTTGCGGCGACGTTTATAGACGGGACGGAAGACCGGTTCGATGCCCGAAGTGGTCTGCGACATGAGCGATGTCGTTCCCGTGGGTGCGATGGTGAGCATGGCGATGTTGCGGCGGCCTACCTGCGTCATCTCCTCGTACAGGGCCGGGTCGGCTTCGCGGATGCGTTCTATCATCGGATTGCCCTCCTCCTTGAGGTTGTCGTACATCGGGAAGGCGCCCCTTTCGCGGGCCATCTTTACCGAGGCCCGGTAGGCTTCCACGGCCAGCGTCTTCTGTACCTCCACCGCGAAGGCTATCGCTTCGTCGGTGCCGTAAAGTGAGCCCCAGTGCGGCGAGCATGTCGCCCTCGGCGGTGATGCCGAGTCCCGTGCGGCGGCCCTTGAGTGCCTTCTCGCGTATCTTCTCCCACAGGGAGAGCTCTACGCGGCGGATGTCGAGGTCTTCCGGGTCGTGTTTTTATCTTGTTGTAGATGATGCCTATCTTTTTCGAGTTCGAGGTCGATGATGTCGTCCATCAGTCGCATGGCCGCCTCCACATGGCTGCGGAACTTGTCGAAGTCGAACTTCGCCTGCGGGGTGAAGGGGTCGTCCACATAGCTGTACAGGTTTATCGCCAGCAGGCGGCAGCTGTCGTAGGGACAGAGCGGAATCTCGCCGCAGGGGTTGGTGGATACCGTGCGGAAGCCTTCGTCGGCATAGCAGTCGGGTACCGACTCACGGATGATGGTATCCCAGAAGAGCACGCCGGGTTCGGCGCTCTTCCAGGCGTTGTGGATGATTTTGTTCCACAGCGTGCGGGCATCTATCTCCTTGACGTACATCGGGTCGTCCGAATCTATCGGGAATTTCTGCACGTACTTCTCGTTGTTGAGGACGGCACGCATGAATTCGTCGTCTATCTTGATGGAGACGTTGGCGCCCGTTACCTTGCCCGTCTCCACTTTGGCGTCGATGAAATTTTCCGCATCCGGGTGCTTGATGGAGAGCGAGAGCATCAGGGCGCCGCGCCCGCCGTCCTGCGCCACTTCGCGGGTGGAGTTGGAGTAGCGTTCCATGACGGGAACGATACCGGTCGAGGTGAGCGCGCTGTTGAGTACGGGGCTTCCGGTCGGCCTGATATGCGAGAGGTCGTGTCCGACTCCGCCCCTGCGCTTCATGAGCTGTACCTGTTCCTCGTCGATGCGTATGATGCCGCCGTAGGAGTCGGCGGGATTCCTGTGACCGATAACGAAGCAGTTGGAGAGCGACGCTATCTGGAGGTTGTTTCCGATGCCCGTCATGGGACCTCCCTGCGGGATGATGTAGCGGAACTCCTTCAGCAGGTCGTATATCTCCTGCGCCTTCATCGGATTGGGGTAGGTGTTCTCGATGCGGGCAAGCTCGTTGGCGATGCGCCAGTGCATCTGTTCGGGCGATTTCTCGAAGATGTGGCCGAAAGAGTCTTTCAGCGCGTATTTGCTGACCCACACCATGGCGGCCAGGTCGTCGCCCTTGAAGTACTCCTTGGCGCCCTCTATCGCCTCGTTGTACTGGTATTCGGTAAGGGTGCGCCCGTCAGCACCCACGTTTTTCTTAACGTCGGACATAAGTCAAAATATATGATATTGGTTCTTAGATAATTCTATTGCGATGGTCGGTCCGTGGCCGCCAAGTGCAAGTTTAAGTCCAATTTTCCGGACCGTCCGGCCTCCTGTCGCTTAGTTATCAACAGCCGATTAACAATTTGCAAAGTCCTTATCGGCAGAGTGTTACGGAAACCTTGCGTATTTTGCCCCCGAGAGGGGGAGCGAGCTTGGATACCGTCGCGCGGACATGGCGGAGCAGGGGAAATTCCGCATACAGTGCCTCTATGATGCGCAGGGTCACGTTCTCCAGGATGTCCGATTTCTGTTTCATGCACTCCGCGACGATGGCATATACCCGAAGATAGTTGATGGTCTTCGTTACGTCGTCGGCATGTGCCGCTTCGTCAAGTTCGGCGTCGAGGGAGATGCTTACCAGAAAACGGTTGCCGACCAGTTTTTCGAGGTCGTAACAGCCGTGGTAGGCTTTGAACTCCATTTCGTCCAGCGTGATGGTGTATATCATGGCGTATCGTTTTTCGTGCTGCGGGCGCCGGGCCCGTACCCTGCCTGTGCCGGGAGAACAAAGGTACGATTATTTTCCGGCATTGCACCGGTTTTTTTTGTCCGGCGCAGGGCGGTGTTTTCTCTGTCCCGGGCCTTGCGTTCCGGCGGCAGCGGAAGGCAGGGCATTCTCCGAAGAGGGCGGAAGGCCCTTTCCGGGTCTTTGGTTGATAAAAAACGGAGGTTCGCTGAATATTCCGTCTGTTTTTGTTTTCGTATGTTTATCTTTGACATCGGAACGCTCGGGGGAGCCTTGCCCTGCCGGATTTTGCCTTGGCCGCGTTCGTCGCGGTCGAGGAAGCAGAGAACGGTTGATGGAGTTAAGGACGGCTCGGGATATTCCGGTTTGGAATCCGACACGGCCGGATGTACGGAGCCTCAGGGCTTTTTTCGTCCGTCCCGTGTAAACGGGAGGAGACGGGGCGGACGGAGGGCCGTCACGGCAGGAAGAATGCTTTTCCGGAGTTCCTCATAGGTTGATTTCCCGGAACAGGTTCCGGTACCGGAAGAGTCGGGTACCGGAATTTCATAGGGAAAGGGTTAATAGGTTGGTGCCGCCGTTATGCTGTCTTTGCATGACGGCGGCGTATGTAATGCCGGACGGCTTCCGGAACGATTGACAGCGCGATGAAACGACAGATGAACCAGACCATTCTCGAAAACGGCGTCTATGGGTTGCTGTGGGCGGTGGTACTCGTCGTGCCGCTCTTCGGGTACCACGACGGCAGCGGGATACGTTGGTGCGGCGTTTTCCATTTCTGGCTCGGCGTACTGCCCTTTGCGCTGCTTTTCGCGCTTCATAATTACCTTCTGGTGCCGTTGCTGCTGATGCGGCGGAGGTACGGCGTTTACGTATTGTGCGTCGTTGCACTTATCGGTTTGATTTTCACGGCTGTCCCTATGCTCGTGATACGGCCCGAGCCGCCTGCCTTTTATGGCCGGGAGGTGCGGGCGTATCCGGAGGAACCGGCGGCTGTGGCGGAGGTGCCGACCGCGCAGGTATTCCTGCCGCCGGCCCGGTATCAGACCGCCCGGCATTCCCATGCCCATCAGGTGGGGCCGGATGTTCAACGACTGGCTGCTTGCCGTGCTGGTCATCGGATGCAACCTCGCGATAAGGTTCCTGTTCAAGTCGATACAGGACGACCGCCACCTGAAAGAGCTGGAGAGCCAGCGGCTGAAGACAGAACTGAACTATCTGAAGGCACAGGTCAATCCGCACTTTTTCATGAATACGCTGAATAATATCCACGCCCTTATAGACATAGACGGGGAGAGGGCCAAGGAGACGGTCATCGAACTGTCGCGCATCATGCGGTATGTGCTGTACGATGCCGACCGGCCGACGGTACCGCTGCGGAAAGAGATGGAATTCATCGACAACTACATCCGTCTGATGAGGATACGTTATGCCGGAGAGGTGGAGATACGGACCCTCTGTCCGGCCGACCCGCCCGACGTGCAGGTGCCTCCGCTTATGTTGATAACCTTGACGGAGAATGCCTTCAAGCACGGAATGAGTTACCGGGAGGTCGTTTATCGACATCCGGCTGACCGTGGAGGAGGGTGTTCTCTCCTATACGGTGGAGAACAGCGTCGCTCCGGATGCGGAGAGGGGAAGCGGCGTGGGGCTCGAGAATCTCCGGAAGAGGCTCGGTCTGCTGTACGGCAGCGCCGGTTCGCTCGAAACAAGAAATGCCGGAGGGCGTTACACCGCGAAATTGAAGATACCTGTAAAGCGATGATGCGTTGTATAGCGATAGATGACGAGCCGTTGGCGCTCAGACAGATATGCTCCTATATAGAGCGGACGCCGTTTCTGCGGCTCGCCGCTTCGTGCCGCAGCGCGGTGGAGGCTGCAGCCGCGATGTCCGATGCCGGTGCCGACCTGCTCTTTGTGGATATCAACATGCCCGGACTCAGCGGGCTCGATTTCGTGCGGGCGCTCCCTTCCAGGCCGCTCGTCATCTTCACTACCGCCTATTCGGAATATGCATTGGAGGGATTCCGTGTCGATGCTACGGATTATCTCCTGAAGCCCATAGGATATGCCGATTTTCTGCGTTCGGCCGAGAGGGCCTATGCCCGGTTCGGCCTGTTGAAGGCGTCGTCGGGCCGTCGGGGTGACGACGGACGCAGCCTGTTCGTTCGGTCGGAGTACCGTACGCTTCGGATAGACATTGCGGATATCGTGTACGTGGAGAGCATGAGCGAATATGTCCGAATCTTTCCTGTGTCGGGGCGTCCCGTCACGACACTCGGAAGCCTGAAATCCTATGAGGGCCGGCTGCCTGCCGATACCTTCATGCGTGTGCACCGGTCGTATATCGTGAATCTGGACCGGATAGTGGCTGTCGAACGCAAACATATCGTGCTTACCGGAGACAAGTGCATCCCGGTCGGCGACGTATACGAGGATAATTTCCGCCGTTACCTGGCTGAACGTTCCCTCGGGTGAAAAGATGAAAATGCAGGAGCGGCACGGATTGACCGTGCCGCTCCTGCATCGGTGACGGGAAAACCTGCGCTGCGGGCTCCCGTAGCGGTTATCCTATTTCCTGGTCATTTTCGCGCCGACCTCTATCTTGTTGAAGCCCTCCAGCATCGTGTCTACCTGGGGAATGACGGCTGTCAGGATGGCGGCTATCTCCGGATTGTCCTCTCCGACGAGAGCGAGTATGCCGTTCATGATTGCTTTGCCGGCGCTCCATGTCTCGGATATCATCCCCTTGTCGATATAGAGGGTGAGTTCGTTCTCCGTGAGTTTGTATTTGAAGGTGACCTTGGCGGTATTGTCGGCTGCCGAATAGGTGAAGATACCCCCTTTGTTGAATCCGGCGAGCAGCTGCTTGATGGCGGCAGCCTCCTGCGGGTCGGTGGCGGCATCCAGCATGTTGTCGATAGTCTCGGAGGAGAGGGTGAATATCACATTGCTGCCGTTGAGAGCGTAGGTGATGGCATCGGCCGGTATTCCCTCCGCTTCGTTCGGCAGCAATGTTACGGTGCCGTCTTCCGGGTCGTCGAATACGATGACCATGGAGCCGTCCGGCTGGAAGGTGATGTCCGATGTGCCGCCCAGGTCGGCGGACTGGGTCAGCGAGAAGAGGGCTGCGATTATCTGCGCATAGGTCATGTTCATGCCCTCCATCTCGATGGCCGTCGCGTTGGGGTCTTTCGCCTCCATTTCGGAGTAGAGGGGTTTGGCCTCCATGCGGTACTCTCCGGCGAAAGTCGTGTCGCCGCCCGTTGTCGTTCCGTTCTTCTTTTCGCATCCCGTCAGGGCCAGTGCTGCGGCCATTGCCGATACGGCGAGGATGCCTCTAATCAACTTTTTCATTTCTTTTGGATTTAATGGTTGATATGGGTATTGTCAGTCTATGATTTTCAGGTTGGCGTAGCGGCTGAGAAGGCTCTTTCTGCCCGCCGTACCGTCGTCAAAGATAACGGTAATTTTCATGTCCGACGCCAATTCTTCGATATTCGTAATCTCGCCGCGGCCGAACTTGGCGTGTTCCACCCGCATTCCGACAGCATAACGGGAGGCTGAGACGGTATGTTTCGGCGTCGTTTCTCCCTCCTGGGCCGGTCGTCGGCTGCCCATACTCTTCATGTTGCGCGTGTCGGGCGGTGCGGCGGCGATGTGCGGCGTGCGGGGAGCCGGGGAGGCCGGCCGCTCCGGGTGTCCGGAACTGCCGGTGCCCGAAACCGCGCGGTTTCCGTATGCGGGTCGTTCGGGCCGGTATCTTTCCTGGCGCTGCTTCGGCAAGGAAGCGGGACTGTTCTCCGCGGACTCCTCGTCCATATCGGCGGGAAGGTCCACGTACCGTTCGTCCATCTCCGTGATGAAACGGCTTGGCGAGCAGAATTCTGTATTGCCCCATTTGAACCGCTGTCGGGCGAACGATACAAAAGCTTTCTTCCGTGCCCGTGTGACCGCCACGTAGAAGAGGCGGCGCTCCTCTTCGAGTTTCTCCTGCGAGGTGGCACTCATCAGGCTGGGGAAGAGGTTCTCCTCGACGCCGACGATGAATACCGTATCGAACTCCAGCCCTTTGGCCGAGTGGACGGTCATCAGCACTACGCGGTTCTTGGAGTCCTCCCCCTCCTTGTCCATGTCGGTCATCAGGGAGATGTTCTGCAGCCACTCTTCCACGGTGGGTTCGGCGTCCGCTTCCCCGTCGTCCTCCTCGTAAGCGAGTACGATGCGCTCCTCCTTGAAGTTCTGCATGGAGGAGAGCAGTTCGTTGATGTTCTCCAGGGCATTTTCCGATTCGGGCGAAGGGTTCATGCGGTAGCTCCCGATGAGTCCCGACCGCGTGGCCACTTCGAGCCCGAATTCATGGAGCGGCTTCGTGCTCCGTTCGAGCGAGAGGGAGCGTATCAGGCCGGTGAAGTCGGCGAGTTTTTTCGCCGCCGTCTTCAGTTCGGGTACCTGCTCGCTGCCGGTTCCCTCCAGCACCTCCCACATGCTCACGCCACGCTCTGCGGCGACAGCGGCCACGCGGGCCACCGTGACCGCGCCGATGCCCCTGGCCGGTGTATTGATGATGCGGCGCAGCGCTTCGTTGTCGCGCGGATTGACTATCAGCCGGAAATAGGCCACGAGGTCTTTGATTTCCTTGCGGTCGTAGAACGAATGGCCGCTGTAGATGCGGTACGGCACGTCGCGCCGCCGCAGGGCGTCTTCGATGGCGCGCGACTGGGAATTGTTGCGGTAGAGTACAGCTATTTCGTTCCACCGGCCGCCGTTCTCCCGGCCCTCCCGTTTGGCCAGGTCGGCGACGAGGTAGGCCTCTTCCTGGTCCGTATAGGCCTTCAGCACCTTTACCCGGTCACCCTCGTCGTTCTCCGAAAAGACGTGCTTGGGTATCTGGCGGTCGTTCTTGGCGATGATGCTGTTGGCGGCGTTCACGATATTCTGTGTCGAACGGTAGTTCTGTTCCAGTTTAAACACCTTCGCCTCCGGAAAGTCGTTTTGGAATCGGAGGATGTTCTCTATCTTGGCTCCGCGGAAGGAGTAGATGCTCTGCGCGTCGTCGCCCACCACGCAGACGTTGGAGTGGGTTTGTGCCAGGCGGCGTACGATGAGATACTGTGCGTAGTTGGTATCCTGGTACTCATCTACGAGGATGTACCGGAACCGGTTCCGGTATTGTTCCAGCGCGTCGGGAAAGTCGCGGAAAAGGATGTTGGCGTATATCAGCAGGTCGTCGAAATCCATGGCGTTGTTGGCCTTGCACCTCCGGGCGTATTCGAGGAAGATGGCGGAGAATTCGGGACGCTTCCGCTGCCGGTCTTCGGCGACGAACGAGGTGTTGGCCGCATAGGCCTCGGCGGTCACGAGATTGTTTTTCGCCAGCGAGATGCGGAGTGGATGTCGCGCGGCTTGTATTCGTCGGTATTGAGGTTTCGCTCCTTGATGATGGTCGAGAGCAGGCTTTCGCTGTTTGCCGTGTCGTATATCGTGAAGTTGGCGTCGAAACCGAGTCTCCCGGCCTCCTGCCGTAGGATGCGGTAGAAGACGGAGTGGAACGTTCCCATCCAGATGTAGCGTGCCCGGCCGTCGGGAACGAGCTGCTCGATGCGTTCGCGCATCTCCCGTGCTGCCTTGTTGGTGAAGGTGAGCGCGAGTATCGAGCCGGGATGGACGCCCTGTTCTATCATGTAGGCGATGCGGCTGGTGAGTACGCGCGTCTTGCCCGAACCTGCTCCGGCCACGATGAGCGAGGGTTTGTCGTAGTTGAGGACCGCCTCCTTCTGGGCGGGGTTGAGGGTATCTGTAAAATGGGACATCGTTGCTGTATGGGTATCGGGAGCCTCACTGCGGGGCCCCCGTCGGTGCGGCAAAGTTAGCTAAAATCGCCGGATTTCTACCTGCTCCTTCCCTGCCTCCCCTCCGCCGGTTTCCCGGTCCTGTGTCGGAGCCCGGGCCGAGCCGGAGAAAAATTTCCGTTTTTTATACTAACTTTGTGTACCTTTCGTTATTACTCCGCAAGTAATGAACGCGATAGGCCCGCGGCTGCGGTGCGCCGGGGGATATACGGTAAAATATTAGCTCGGAAATGAACGAAGTAGTAAACATCAATGAACTGAACGAGCGCATCGAGCGCGAAAGCCTGTTCGTGGATACGCTGAGCAGGGAGGTAGGGAAAGTCATCGTGGGACAGCGGCACCTCATCGACACCCTGCTGATAGGCCTCCTTTCCAACGGGCACATCCTGCTGGAGGGGGGTACCTGGACTTGCCAAGACGCTTGCCATAACGACGCTCGCCAAAGCGGTGGACGCGCGTTTCAGCCGCATTCAGTTCACGCCCGACCTGCTGCCGGCCGACATCGTCGGGACGCTGATATACTCCCAGAAGAGGGAGGAGTTTTATGTCAAGCGCGGTCCCATTTTCGCCAATTTCGTGCTTGCCGACGAGATTAACCGTTCGCCCGCCAAGGTACAGAGTGCCCTGCTCGAGGCCATGCAGGAGCGGCAGGTGACTATCGGCGACGAGACCTGGCCGCTGCCGGAGCCTTTCCTCGTGCTGGCCACCCAGAACCCGCTCGAACAGGAGGGCACCTATCCGCTGCCCGAGGCGCAGGTGGACCGTTTCATGCTCAAGGCGCGGATAACCTATCCCAAGAAGCAGGAGGAGCGCGATATCATCCGCATGAACCTGCTGGAGGGCGGCTGTCCCGAACCGGCGAAAGTCATCGAGCCGGAAGACATCGTCAAGGCCCGTCGGGTGGTCTCCGACGTCTATATGGACGAGAAAATCGAGCAGTACATCATCGACATCATCTTCGCCACGCGCGAACCGCAGGAGTATAAACTCCAAAAACTCGCTCCGATGATAACCTACGGCGGTTCGCCCCGTGCGAGCATTTCGCTGGCGAAGGCGGCCAAGAGTTACGCCTTCATCCGCCGTCGGGGGTATGTCATTCCGGAGGATGTACGGGCTGTCTGCCACGACGTACTGCGCCACCGCATCGGGCTGACCTACGAGGCCGAGGCGGAGAACGTTCGACCGAAGAAATCATCACCGACATACTCAACACCGTGGAGGTGCCGTAGCGGTGCGGCATCGTTTTGCAGATTATCCGATATGGAGAGCGACAGCAGCGACATACTCCGGCAGGTACGCAAGATAGAGATAAAGACGCGCGGACTGAGCAATGACATTTTCGCCGGCCATTACCACAGCGCCTTCAAGGGGCGCGGCATGGCTTTCAGCGAAGTGCGCGAGTACCGTGTGGGGGGACGACGTGCGCGACATCGACTGGAATGTCACCGCCCGCAGCCGCAGTCCGCACATCAAGGTTTATGAGGAGGAGCGCGAGCTGACCATGATGCTGCTGGTCGATGTCAGCGGTTCGCGTATGTTCGGTACGGCGGACAAACTGAAGAAGAACGTCATCACCGAAATCGCCGCCGTGCTCGCTTTTTCCGCTACGGAGAACAACGACAAGGTGGGATGCATCCTTTTCAGCGACCGCATCGAGAAGTTCATTCCCCCGAAGAAGGGTCGTTCTCATATCCTGATGATAATCCGCGAGTTGATAGAGTTCGTTCCGCAGCACGGAGGGACGGCGCTCTCGGAGCCTTTCCGTTATCTGACCAACGTTCTTAAGAAGCGCTGTACGGCTTTCGTGCTTTCGGATTTCATGGAGCCGGAGGAGGACAGAAAGCGGTTCGAGGATGCACTGAAGATAGCCTCCGGCAAGCACGACATCGTGGGCATACGTGTCTATGACCGCCGTGATGCCGAGCTGCCCGATGTGGGAATCATGGAGGTGCAGGATGCGGAGACGGGGCGCAAGATGTGGATAGACACGTCGCTCGCCGCGCTGCGAGACCATTACCGCGGAGAATGGGAGCGGCTGAGCCGCGAGACGGCTTCCGTGCTGAACCGCAGCCGGGTGGATAACGTATCGGTCGCTACCGACGAGGATTACGTCAAGGCGCTGATAAAACTGTTCAATAGGAGATGATGAAGAGAGCCGTCATACTGTCGTGTCTGTTGCTGGCGTTCGCCGCGGGGATACCGGGCGTACGGGCCGCCGCGCCGGTGGTTCGGGCCACGCTGAAGCCCGATACCGTCCTCATCGGCGACCGTTTCTCGATAGAGGTTCTTATCGACAAGGACATGATGCAGGTGGTGGAGCTCCCCCACCTTCGGCACGGATATGACGGGTGGCGGCAGCATCGAGATACTCTCCGAATCGCCGCTCGATACGCTCCGGCAGGAGGGGCGCAGGCAGGTGCTTCGCAAACGGTACGAACTGACCTCGTTCGATGCGGGGATTTACGAGCTGGGGCGTTATCCGGTGCTTTACGGCGACAAGAATATCACCGATACGCTCTATTCGCAGGCGCCTCTACGCATCGTGGTCGATACCTTTCCGGTCGATACCCAGAAGAGTACCGTCTATGACATCAAGGGCCCGGAGCAGGCCCCGCTGATGGTCGGTGAATTCGCGGGCTATGCGGCGGCGATACTGGTGTTTGCGGCGGTGCTGGCGGCCGTGGTGATACAGGTCTGCCGTTATCGGGCCCGTCGGCGCGGTACCGTACCGGAAGGCCGGTCCGTACCCGTCGTACCGCCCCATGTGCAGGCGATACAGGATTTGGAGACTCTCCATAACCGGAAGCTGTGGCAGAGCGGTCGGGTGAAGAGCTATTATACGCAACTGACCGATATCGTGCGGGCCTACCTGAACGGACGTTACGGCGTCAATGCGATGGAGATGACCTCGGACGAAATCATGGGGGCCGCGGCGGCTCTGCAGATGTCGGACAAGAACCGTCGCGACCTGCGGGCCATCCTGCTGACGGCCGACCTCGTGAAGTTCGCCAGACATGTACCCGCCGGGGAAGAGAACGAGAACCTCTATTATGCGGCCTATTATTTTGTGGAGGATACGAAAGAGGTGCCGGCTGAAGCCGACGGAGGGGAAAAGGAGGAGAACGATGGGAAGGAGAGCCGTTAAACGGGCCGTCGGGGCCGTTCTGTTTGCAGCCGCGCTCCTGTGGTGCGGCAGGGGTTACCGCGCAGCAGCATCCCGAGCGCCGTCACCTGCGCGCCGGCAACCGCAGTTACGAGGCGCAGGAGTATGCCGCGGGGGCGGAGGCTTTCCGCGAGGCGCTCGCCAAGGAACCTTCATCGTTCGCGGCCGCGTTCAATCTGGCCGATGCGCTTTACAAGCAGGGTGATTATGCCGGGGCCGCCGAAGTGCTCGGTGCATTGGCCGAACGTTCCGACCTGACGCCCGGTCAGCGGGCCAAGGTTTTCCACAACCTGGGCAACGACATGTTCGCACAGCAGAAACTGAAAGAGGCGGCCGATTTCTACAAGCAGTCGCTTCGTGAAAATCCGGCCGACCTTGAAACGAAATACAATCTTGCGTATGTCCAGAAACTGCTCGAAGAGCAGCAACAGGAGGGCGGCGGAGGCGACGACCGGAATCAAAACCAGAACCAGGACCAAAATGGAAATCAGAACCGCGACGGCGACCGGGGAGCAGAATCGGGACGGTTCGGAGAACCGTGACGAGGGTGGAAATGACCGTCCGGATGACCGGAACGACTCCGACGGGGACGACGGCTCCGACGACCGGGACGACGGCGGAAGTGCCGGGGATGACTCCGGGCCGAAAGGGGAGTCCCGAGAGCAGGAGACTCCGGGCGGCATGAGCCGTGAGGATGCCGAGAATATTCTGGATGCCATGCAGCAGCAGGAGGACAGGACGCGTGAGAAGGTAAATGCCCAGCGTGCGGTCGGTGTGGCCCGGTCGGGAAAGAACTGGTAGCCGGGTGCTGCCTTTGTTGAGAACCATTGAGTTGATAGCATGAAGATAACGCAATTCGCCAATCCGGAACTGTTGTGGCTGCTGGTCCTGTTGCTGCCGATGGCCGCGCTTTATGTGTGGCGCGTCCGCCGGGGCGGTTCTGCGTTGCGCATCTCTTCGGTCGTCCCGCTGGAGGGAGTGTCCAGAGGGGTGAGGTATTGGGCGCGGCACCTGCCGTTCGTATTGCGCTGTACGGCGGTGGCGCTGCTCGTGGTGGCGTTGGCCCGGCCGCAGAACTCCGAGAAGGGAGCTCCACGACCACCGAAGGTATCGATATCGTGCTGGCGATGGACGTATCGACCAGCATGCTGGCCCGCGACTTTGAACCCGACCGTATCACGGCGGCAAAGGACGTGGCCGCCAAATTCGTGGCCGACAGACCCAACGACCGCATCGGTATCGTGGCCTTCGCGGGTGAGAGTTTCACGCAGAGTCCCCTGACGACCGACCGGAGTACGCTCCAGACGCTGTTGGGGCAGATTAGTACCGGCATGATAGAGGACGGTACGGCGATAGGCAACGGCTTGGCCACGGCTGTCAACCGGCTCCGCGAAAGCGATGCCAAGAGCAAGGTGGTCATCCTGCTGACCGACGGCGTGAACAATGCGGGCCAGGTGTCGCCCGCCACGGCGGCCGATATCGCCGCCTCGTACGGAATACGCGTTTATACGATAGGTGTCGGGACGCGCGGAACGGCTCCCTATCCGGTGCAGGACATGTGGGGCATGGTGCGTTACGTTCCCATGCCGGTGGAGATAGACGAAGAGATACTCACCGACATCGCTTCGCGTACCGGAGGGGAGTATTTCCGGGCCACCGATGCGGGGACGCTGGCGGAGGTGTATTCCCGTATAAACGAAATGGAGAAGAGCCGGGTAGAGACCAGCGAGTATATGACGCATACGGAGCTGGCCGGAAGGTATATGCTTTGGGCGTTCATTCTGCTCGCGGCGGAGTTCCTCGTGCGTTTCCTTTGGCTCAGGCGGCTGCCGTAAGGCTGCCGTCGGTCGGGGAGGGGAGAATTTCCGTGTCGGAGCCGTGTGACAACGGCGGTTACGAAGAGGAAGAACGTTGCGGCGCTTTCTGCAAAGGAGAGGCAATAGGGTTGGCGGAGAGCACCGCCGGGTAAAAACAGATGGATAGGAGATGTTGAGATTCGCGGTTCCGGATTATTTGTACCTGTTGGCGGCGATACCGCTGCTGACGGCGGTGTATCTGTTTGCCGTTCGGTCGCGCCGCAGAAGGCTGGAGCGTTTCGGCAATCCGCAGACGCTCGCAGAACTCATGCCGGAGGCTTCGCCGACGCGTATGCGCAACAAGGCGGTGTTTTTTTTGACGGCGCTGGCGTTGCTTGCAGTGGCGATGGCCCGTCCGCAGCTCGGTTCCAAACTCCGGGAGGTGGAGCGCGAAGGGGTGGAGATAATGATAGCGGTCGATGTCTCCAACTCCATGCTGGCCCGCGATTTCGAACCCAACCGGCTCGAACGTACCAAATATGCCGTAGAAAAGGTGTTGGAGGGGGTTGGAGGAGGATAAAGTGGGCGTCATCGTCTTCGCAGGGGACGCCTACGTGCAGCTTCCCATTACGTCCGATTATCTGACGGCCCGCAACTTCGTGGCGCAGATATCGCCCAATATGGTCTCCAAGCAGGGTACCGCGCTCGGCAGTGCCATTTCGCTCGCAGCTTCGTCGTTCACGTCGGGGAGCGAGAACAGCCGTGTCGTCATCCTCATCACCGACGGGGAGAACCATGAAGACGACCCGCTCGCGGCCGCGGAACATGCCGCTTCGCAGGGCGTGAAGATTTATACCATCGGGATAGGTACGCCCGAGGGGGCTCCCATCGAGCTCGGCGGTGATTTCATCCGGGACGAGAACGGCGATATCGTGGTGTCCAAGCTGGATGAAAAGACGCTGCAGGAGATAGCCCTTGCGACCGGAGGGGCCTACGTGCGTGCCGGCAACCAGTCGATAGGACTGCAGGAGGTAATCGCCCGGATAAACGAAACCGAAAAGGCGCACCTGTCGGAGATGGTCTTCGAGGAGTACGACGAACGTTACCAATACCTGCTTGTCGCAGTGCTTTTCCTGCTGTTGGCTGAGTTCGCCCTTCTGCCCCGCCGGAACCGCCTGCTCGCCCGCTACAACATCTTCGGCCGGAAAGATTCCGGTACGAGCCGTTAGACGCGGCCTCCGTTCTTCTTTTTTCGCTTGCGGTGTGGCGCCGGCCGCTTATCTCATTGTCCGAACCAGAAACGGTACGAATACTCCCTTTCCACCCTTTGCTCCGTACTGTCCGGCAGATTGGGGTAGAAATCGAGGGAGGTGAAAGCCTGCAGACGCTCTATCGGGACGGCATAATCCACATATTCTCCTTCGAAGTGCGTTGCGTTCGGCAGCAGGAATCCGATGGCCTCGAAGTCGTTTCCCTCTCGTGCCAGTATCGCCTTGTAGAAGTATTCCGGTATGCCTATGCCCGAGGGCAGGGTATCGAGACCGGACGTCAGGACGCCTCCGGCAACGATGTAGAGCGTGTCGCACCGCACGGCCCACCGTCTCGCCTGTTCTTCGAGCTCTTTCCACGGGCCGCGGTTCAGAGCGGGTGTCTGTGGCGCGATGTTGGAGAGGTAGAAGGTGCAGTCGTTCTCTTCCTGCGAACGGGAACGGTCGGCCGAAGGGCAGAGATGCCCGCGGTCGTATCCGCTCCCCTTGTAAGAGGCGGTGGTAGCGGTGGGATATCCGGCTTTTACTACGGTGGGGTCGGGTACGAACCGGTCGCGGCGTTTGGCTTGGCCGGGGGGGCCGCATCCTCGCCCGTCAGGACGTAGGCCACCCACGAAGCCTGCCGGTACGCCGTATCGTACCGCAGCGTATATCTGCCCTCTGCGTTCCGGATGACGATGTCGCCGCTGTCGAACGAGGGCAGTTCCAGCGGGCCGGTCATGCTCCGGGTTCCGACTGCGGCCGTTTCCGTTGCAGGCTCCGGAACGGTATCTCTTTCGTTGCGGGCCTCTCGGTTCGACATGTCGCGGACGTCGGCGCGAAGGTACCGGGTATCCCCTGCGGAGTCCTGCGGGTGTGCCTCGTGGGCTATTGTAGGAGGGGGCTGCCGGGTAGGGGGTTATGCAGGCAGTAGTCGTAATACAGCTTGCCTGCCACGGCGAGCAACAGGAAGAGTGCCGCACCTGCCAGGCGGTTGCGGCGCCGTTCCCTGTCTGTCGGTTCGTTCCTGCGTTTGTCCATTCGTTCCGGATGCTTGCTGCAAAGATAGTATCCGGGAGAGGAAAAGCGGTTTCCGCCGCTCCCTGTTTTCCTTTCTCCGGATAGCCCTGCCCTTGTGTCGCCGGTCGCCGATATCCGAAACGGAAATGCCGACAGTCTGCGGAAACGGGGGTGCCGGTCGGGGGCTTCAGACCTCCGGTTTGTACTGTTACTTAATGTGGGGGTTCAGCCGTTCAGCAGTTTCGTCAAGTCTCCGACGGAAACATCCGTTCTGACGGAGACTTCTTCCAGTGTCATGCCCGTGGCGAGGAAACGTTCGATGACCGTTTTCATCTCTTCGCCGACTTCGATGATATGTCCGTCCGGGTCGTAGAAGCGGACGACGCGCTGTCCCCAGCCCTGTTCGGTGACCGTGCCCAGCCGGTCGATGCCGGGAAATCTTTCCAGTCTCTTCAGAAAGCCGTCGAAGTCGGGTTCCTCAAAACATATCTCCATATTGTTCGGGCGCTTCGCAATCCGCTCCTCCGGCAGGCCGACCAGCCAGCCGAACGCTTGCTGCAGTGCCAGACCGCACGTAAAGGATACGTTGATGCCGTAATCCTGCCATACTTCCAAGCCGAACAACTCTTCGTAGAATTTCCTTGCGGCGGCGATATCCGCTACTGCAAGCACCGTGCAGATGGATGTCATAAGCGTGCGTTTTATCGACGGCTAAAGATACGAAATTCCCCGACAGGACGCCGTCCTGTCGGGGAATTTCGGTTGTGAAGAGGAGGTCAGCCTTCGGTCGCCGTGACCGGGATGGGAGAGAGTGACGCACTGTCCAGCGTAATGGGCGAATTCCCGTCCATTTCTCCGACATAGGGAAGGTGGCACCATGTCTGGTCGGTCAGCGTTTTTGTCACCGATTCGTCCGATTGGTCGTATAGGGCCCAGGAACCGATGGTGATATTCGTCAAGACCAATTCGCCCCCGTTTGTTGGTGCAATCGCCCAGAAGCGCTGCGCTGTCGAAGTAACAGTAGCTTCCATAAATGTATGGGAAGCCGTGATTGGTGACTGTGATGCCGTCGGTTACGGCAGCCTTTATCGTTTTTTTGCCTGCGCCTTGGATGCCTCCTATGAGTCCGGCGATGGCGTAACTGCCGTGTACTTCGGCGTTCCGGATGGATACGTTGCTGATGGCCGCATCCTTGTCGCCGCTCCAGAATCCTATCATGCCGCCGATACGGTATGAGTAGCGGTAGGGTTCCTGAGGGAGCGTCTCCTCATAGGGGTGTATGAGCGCATTGATGACGTGTACGTTCTCGACGGTACCGTTCCACAGATAGCCGACCAGCGCGCCTTTCCATTTCCCGGCACCGGTGACGGTGATGTCGGAGAGGGTCAGGTTGCGGACGGTACACTCCCTGCCGTAACCGATGATTCCGCAGGCACGCCCGTCAGAAGAGAGGTTCACGTTGGAAATAGTCTTTTCGTTACCTTCGATGGTGCCTTGGAACGGATGGAGGGGGAGCGAGGTGTCGGTCATGTAATCGGCCTCCATCCCCATGGATATGAATTCGATACCGGTGAAGTCGAGGTTTTGGGCGAGGGCGATGGTCTTGCCTTCGAAGGTGTTGCCGGTATCTACCTGTGCCGCCAGCCAGTTCCATTGCTGGGGAGTGCTGACCGTATAGACATTGTCCACCTCTTCCACCTCGTCGGTCGGTGCCGTCGTTATGGTTTCGACCTTGAACGAATTGACCGTATTGCGTTCGAAGACGAGCCCTTCGCCGAGAAGCCCTTTGACGTATGAGATTTTCTGTCCGTCGTCCGTATAGACATCCACCGTAATTCCCGAGTAGGTACCGGCCGGCATGACGAAATAGAAGTCGGTCGGTGCGTCTGCCTCGAGCGCGACGTTGTCGCAGTTCAGCGTGATGCTCCGGTTGTTGTCGGAGCTGCCGTCCAGTTCGAAGACCGGTTCGCTGTCGTAGTCGTTGAAGCAGACTTTGCCGCTGCCGGCGAGATAGAGTTTCTGGTTCGGCAGGCTGGTATCTTTGCCGGCCGTGATGACGATTTTGTCCAGCACGATGCCGTCGCCCTGAAGCTTGACGTTGAGGTAACTGCAGGCGTTCCGGAAAGCGTATTCGCGTCCGTCGGTCGAGACGGCTACGGCAATGTTGGCGTTGGTGGCGAAGGAGTTCTTTTTATAGGTCTGTACGGCCGGAAGTACCAAAGATAGTTCCGCTTCGTCCGTCATGCAGCAGTCGTTCGCGGTACGCGGATAGTAGGCGTAAAAAGTGTCGCTTTTCAGTTTGATGTCGGCGTCCAGCGTGAATATCCCTGCGGAGCAGTGCTCCTGTTCCCGGATGACATAGGTCATGTTGGCGTCGGGTTTTTCGGGAGTCATCACCCCTATCTGGTCGCCCAGCGACCAGATGATTTTCATGTTGCTGTCGAATTCCGAACGGGTGGTGGCGTCGCTGAAGACCGGTTCGATGGTCGCCTTGATTTGGTTTTCGTCCGGAGCGGGAAGTTTCGTTTCGTTGTCTGCCTCTTTGGAACATGAGGCGGCGAGCAGAAGGATGCCCGTCGCAACTGTCAATATCTTTCTCATGACTGTCGGATGGATGAGGTTAGTATTCGGTACCGATGTTCACATCTTCGTGGGAGCCCTGTACATTGTCCGGACTGCTGATAGCAATTCCCTGTTCGACCGCAACGGAGATAATCTGCATTACGGGAGATTCGTAAGACATTCTTTCCAATTTTTTCATATTCGATTGAGTTTTGGTAATGTCGTAAGCGCTGTGTCGGCGGGACGATGCGGATGCGCAGCAGGTCTGTGTCGGGCGGATGTCCGGTCGGCGCGACAAATATACGTCTTTTGCAATAATATATGCAATGATATTGTTAACGGTAATTTTGTCGGTAGATGGACAGAATGCGTATTTTACGTTCCGAACGGGACTGCTATTTGCTTCGGGATTGTGCGGGCGCCGAACCCGGTCTTCGGCGGATATCCGTACACCGGTGTCTGACGTTTGCGAGCATGCTGTCTGGCGGCAGCGGATATGTCTGATAACCGATTTGGAGAGTCGGTCGGGAAGGATGATGTTTTCGGAACTGCCGGATGTGGCAATCAGTACTGGGGATGCTAATGCCATGTCTACTGATGGATTGCTGTTTTTGTTCGTAAAAGATTGCTGAATCTGTTTTTTATGCTTATATTGTGAACACACGTAAGTTTCACATTAATTGCCAGAACTGTTATGAATAGGTATTTTTTTTCAGGCAGGATTGTTCGCCGTCGCTGTTGCGGCATGTACATCCTGCGGCGGACGGGCATCCCAGGCAGAGAGGGATAAAACGGCCGTTTCGACTGCTGTCGAAACGAAATCCATGATTGAGCTGAAAGACTATGGCGCAGAGCCTGCGGTACTCGATATCGAAGCCTATACGCTTGGAAACGAAAATTTCGAACGGCATTGTGGACGGGAACCAATCTTCAGGTGACGCTCATGACCATTCCGGTCGGCGGCGAGGTGGGGCTCGAATTGCATCCCGATATCGACCAGTTCCTGCGTATCGAAGAGGGTGAGGCCAAAGTGATGATGGGCGACAGCAAGGAAGACCTTAATTATGTACGGACGGCGAAAGCGGACCATGCGGTATTCGTACCGGCCGGCAAATGGCATAATCTGGTAAATATCGGCGATAAACCGCTGAAGCTTTATTCGATTTATGCTCCGGTAGAGCACCCGTACGGTACGGTTCACAAGACCTACGACGACGCGATGGCGGCCGAACATCTTCATTGATAACGATAGAACTGCGGCGGACGACAGGCACAATTTGTCTATCCTGCCGGAAACGTGCGTTTGGTTGCGTTTCTCCGGTCGTGTCGGTCGTGCTATATCAGGAGCGAAGTTTGCCGAGACGGATGCGGTGGTTTTATGCCGCATCCATCCTCGTATTGATTCGGATATAAAGGGTATCCGGCCGGGTCGAGACCGAATTTATTTGTAATAGAATCCGGTTATTTCGTATCGGAATATATGTTGGTCCAAAGTATAGGGCGTACCGTTGAAGATGTCGTGGGGCAGTTCGCAGGTCGAGGAACCGACCGGTATCAGGAACGTACCCTGCTCCTGTATGGTAGAGGAGACCGGTTCCGAGTCGATGTCGTAGTAGTCGTCCCACAGGATGTAGCTGCATTCGATGGTGTTTTCGGTGGAAGCTATCCTGCGCGTACATGCGGCGTCGGAATAGAATCTGAGCGAGAAGCGTGATACGGCTTCGTTGTTCTTCAGGTATCCGTATTCTATTCCCGACGTACTCTTCGTACATCTTGTAAAAGACCGGCGTCCTGTCGATGGATGTTATCTGCAGCGTCTTTTCCGCCGTTTTCGTCTCGCCGAGCCGGTTGGTAACGGTCAGGATGATTTTGTAAAGTACCCCTGTCGGGAAATCTGAAATACCATCTGTCGGCGGTTTCGGAGAATCTGAGGGGGACTTCTTCTGTGGTTCCCGTATCGACCATCTTCACGCTTTTCGTGTATTCCTGCCAGTCGGGGGAGTTGGTATCGAATTCGCATTTGACGACGTATTCCCGGGCAAGGTCGATGGTTTCGTTCTCCCTCGCATTGGGCCATATCCGGGGCTGCGTCTGCCAGAACTTTACTTTTGCCTCCCGCATAATACCGACTCAACCAAGACGCCGTATTGCAGCGTGTACTCACCGTAGGGAATGGAATAGCTTTCGTTCGCTTTGCCGAGTGCTACGACCCTGCCGTTCGCGTCCGTTATTCGGATGTATTTCTGTTTATTCTCGTGGTAATACCAGAAATCGCCGGTCTGTTTTACGTAGTTTTGGAATACATACGGCGTGTCTTCCGAAAAATCCCGCACGGAGAGTTCGATATCGAAATCATCTTGCGAGTATATCCAGGGATTGAGGGGTCTATATCCGGCTCCGGCTCCGGTTCCGGCTCGTCGGTGGGATATATGGCCTTGAATGCCTTGATGTCGTTTTCGCTGAAGCCGCTCCAGCCTAGCGGGTCGGATTCTTCTGCCATAATGGATTTTGAATCAGGCCTAAGGTGTTCTATTCCATCAATGGGGTATTTCCCGAAGTCTTCCTTGATATTATCTCCGTTATTTACGAATGTGTGACCGAACCCTATGGCGTGTCCCATCGCATGAAGCATCATATACATGGCTTGAGAACTGTTCGGGTCGGGTTTGTATTTGCAGTCGGTATTGAATATGATTTCACCGCCGAGTTCTCCGGATGCGGTAGGCGGCGATACCAGCATCAGGATGCTTTCATCGTCCATGCTTTCTTCGGATATGCGCAATTCGTTTTCGATGCCGGTTACATGGAACTGAACACCGCATTTCGATTTGGTATTCCAGTAGTTAGCTGCTTCCGTGTAGGCATTGTTGTATTGCCATCCCGTGTAATTGAGGTAAACCTCCCGATTCTCTTCGCTGAGCGTGTTGCCGTTGGTCAAGCCCTGACGGGTTTGTGGTATACGCTCGAAATCACGAATATGGCGCTGCGTGATGAGAATGTGTTTTTCTACGACATAACTGCTGTCGATTCGGTAAATGTCGGAAATGTCGTATCCCATCTGACTGATTGTGTAAACGTCTCGGTCGTATTTTTGATTGAATCGGCGGCTGAACGGTTTCTTCCAACAGCTGAGTGCATGCCGTTAGACAAAACAACAAACAAATGTTGAAAAAGATAACTCGGTTTTTTCATGGTCGTAGTTTTATAAATGATAATATATTTCTACTGTTTTTTTTGTGCCGGATTTTCCGGGCCGAGGAATGCTACCCGATACGCGACATCAAGGAAGTTGTTCCCGGGATAATAGTAATTCGACCCTTCCTCGCCATGTGTATAACGCTCTTCCAGAAATCCGATAATTTCTTCCTGATATTTTGTGTATGCTGTCAGGTAAATCATCGTAATCCGGTAACAGCCTTCGCCGTCTAAAGCGCAGTAATATGTCCTTCCTGCCAATTTCGGATTGTCTTCTTCTACGGAAACGAGCCGCAAACTGTTATGAACTTGTTCCGTCTTAATAATTTTTTTCTGGGTTCCAACGATTTAATTACTTCCATAGGCTGCATCAACAGTTCGATAATCGGTTCTTCGAACGTATCGTAACGGGGTTGTACTTCGACGGTGCATGCGGCGCTGCCGGAGTCGGCTGTTGCGGTGACGGTCGTGGTGCCGACGTGCCGGGCGGTAACGGTTCCTTCCCCGTCCACCGCGGCATAGAAGTCGTCCGCGGCGCTCCACGCGACGGGCCTGTCGGCCGTGATTCGTACCTGGTCGCCCACATAGAGCCGGACGGCCTGCCGGTCGAGTTTCGGTGCATCCTGCTGTTTGCACCCTGCCGTTCCGGCAGCGATGCCTGCCAGTACGGCCAATAAGAGCATACGTTTCATAAGCATGAGTAGTGAATGGTTTATATTTTATCAAAACATGTATCGTAAAGTTAATATTAATCCGGTTAATGACAAATATTATATAATGGATAATTGTGGAAAAGTCGGATATGCCGGGGAAAGTCTCCTCGCTGTCGACAGCTTCGGTTGCGGAGTGAGCTTATGGCAGGGCGGCATGCGTATCGTGCCGTCAGGCGGCTTTTCGGGGTTTCGGGTGCAATCCCCGGTTTGGCCCCGGCAGGATTGTGAAACTCGTTCCAAACCGCTATATTTGTATCCGCGTCCCGCCGGCGTGCGATGCGGGTGCGGAACAGGAATACTTATACGACAAACATAAAAATCAAGACGTAAATGAAAAAACTCTTCCTTTCGGCGCTCGGTGCGCTGGCGCTGGGGCTGACTGCCTTTGCGGATGAGGGGATGTGGCTGCTGCCCTACCTCCAGAAAACGAATTACGCCGATATGAAGGCAGCCGGACTGAAACTGAAGGCTACCGATATCTACAATCCCGACGGGCCGTCGCTCAAGGATGCCATCATCATCTTCGGGCCCGGTTGTACGGGCGAAATCGTATCGCCCGACGGGCTTATCTTCACCAACCACCATTGCGGTTACAGCAGTATCCAGCAGCTCAGCACGACCGAGAACGACTATCTGGCCAACGGTTTCTGGGCAATGGACCGCTCCGAGGAGATACCCGTTCCCGGCCTCTCGGTACACTTCATCCGCAAGATTGAGGAGGTGACCGACCGCATGACCGAAGGGGCTGGAGGGGCTGCCTTTCGAGGAGTATACCGCAAAGGTGAATGAACGGCGCGGCGAGCTGACCGAAGCCTACCGGGCGGAGTATCCCGGCAAGAAGATACTCGTGGAGAGCTTTTTCGGCGGGAACCAGTATTTCCTTTTCGTCATGGACGAGTACACCGACATCCGTTTCGTCGGTGCTCCGCCCAGTTCGATAGGCAAGTTCGGGGGCGATACCGACAACTGGATGTGGCCGCGTCACACGGGCGACTTCTCCGTATTCCGTGTCTATGCCGCTGCGGACGGGACGACGCCGGCCGACTATTCGCCTGAGAACGTGCCTTACCGGGCTCCCGTGCACCTGACCGTTTCGGCCAAGGGCTACAAAGACGGCGACTTCACCATGATAATGGGTTTCCCGGGAACGACGACGCGCTACATGACCACGTACGAAATCGACGAGATGCTCGACGTGGCCAACCCGAACCGCATCCTCATCCGCGGCGAACGCCAGAAGATACTGAAAGAGGATATGGAGGCGAGCGACCGGGTACGCATCCAATATTCGGACAAATATGCCAACTCTTCCAACTATTGGAAAAATTCCATCGGCAAGAGCAAGGCCGTGCGCAAGCTCGGCATCCGTGACCGTCGACAGGAGCAGGAGGCGGCTTTCACGCGGTGGGCGCAGGCCGACCCGGCAAGGAGCGAATACCTGCGTGCTCTGCCGCTTATAGCCGCATCGAAAGAGGTCTCCGTACCGCTGGAGAGTGACAGGCAGGTGCTCCGCGAAGCCATCGTGAGCAGTGTCGAGGTGGCGTCAATAGCCGCCGTGCTCAGCCGTGCGCTTCCCTACCTGCTTTCGGCCGAGCCGCTCGCGGCTGAGGAGACCATTGCCGCGGTTTATAAGGACTACAACGAGCCGACCGACAGGAAAGTGGCCAAGCGCATGATAGAGCTCACGATGGAGATGGTGTCGCCCGACAACATGCCTGAATTCATCACGACCGAGGTGGAGGGTCGTTTCGGCGGCGACGTGCAGGCTTATGTGGACTGGCTGTACGACAACTCGATTTACGCGAACAGGGAGAAGCTCGAAAGTTACCTGGCCGGCGGCGGGGAGCTCCCGGCGGACGACCCGGCCCTGACGGTGTTCAATACGACCGTCGCCAAACATAACGGCCTCGTGGAACAGCTTCGGGAGGCGGCGATGCAGTTCGCCGAAGGGCACAAACTCTATATCAAGGGACTGCTTGAGATGGATGCCGACGGCAAGCACTATCCCGACGCCAACTTCACCATCCGTCTCACCTACGGCAACGTGAAGTCGTACTCTCCCGCGGATGCCGTGGATTACGACTACTTCACCACGCTGACGGGCGTCATGGAGAAAGAGGATGAGCTCAATCCGACCGAATTTACCGTCCCCGAGAAGCTCAAGGAGCTCTACATCGAGCAGGACTACGGTCCCTATGCCGACCTTTCCGGGCTTACCCGTAAGGAGATACGGAACGGTGCGAAGGGGCATGTGAATACCTGCTTCATCTCCACGAATGACATCACCGGCGGTAACTCCGGCAGTCCCGTGCTCAACGACCGTGGCCAGCTCATCGGCCTCGCCTTCGACGGAAACTGGGATGCCATGAGCGGCGATGTGCTCTTCGAACCGGAACTCCAGCGCTGCATCAACGTGGACGTGCGTTACGTGCTGTTCGTGATAGACAAGTTCGCCGGAGCGGGCCACCTGCTCGACGAAATGACGATAGAGTGGTAGCCGGGCATATGCCGGCTGGAAATACGGGGGCGGGTTCCGAAGGGGCTGCGCCCCCGTTTCGTTCCGTTCGTGCGGGAAGGTGGATGCGGCGAGTCGTACCGTGTCGGACGGAAAATTTTTCCGACCGTATCGGGTCGCGTACCTTTTCCCGGACAAAATATGTAACTTAGCGAACGCAAAAACATCGCTATTCCGGAGATGCTCGAAAGGTTGTCGATAGAGAATTACGCACTTATACAGCAGCTTGAGCTGGAACTTTCCCCGTCGCTGAATATCATCACGGGCGAAACGGGTGCCGGCAAGTCGATTCTGCTGGGGGCCCTCGGACTGATAATGGGGAATAGGGCCGATACGGCCGTGCTGAAGGATTCCGGGAGGAACTGCGTGATTGAGGGGCTGTTCGATATGGGCGGATACGGGCTCGAAACGTTTTTCGACGAGAACGAGCTCGATTACGAACGGCATACCGTTATCCGCCGCATCGTCACGCCCGCCGGCAAGAGCAGGGCTTACGTGAATGACCTGCCCGTACAGCTTGCCACGCTTCGGGAGCTTGCGGCGCACCTGATAGATATCCATTCCCAAAACCAGGGGGTACTGGTGGCCGACGGGGAGTTCCGCATCCGTGTGCTGGACAGCCTGGCCGATAACCGCAGCTTGCGGGCCGAATACGGCAGGGCGTACCGTGCCCTGCGTGAACGGGAGCAGGAGTTGGCGCGTCTGCGCGAAGAGGTCGGGCGGAACCGCCGCGACGAGGAGTATATGCGGTTCCAGTGGCAGCAGATAGCTGCGTTGGGGCTGCATGAAGGAGAGCTGCAGGAGCTGGAGGCCGAGCAGCGGGAGCTGTCCAATGCCGAGGGGATACTCGCTGCACTCTCCGAGGCGGGCGGCCTGATGGAGAACGACGAGACAGGGGGTGCTTGCAGCCCTGAAGACCGCAGAGGCCGCACTGCAGCGCATCGGCGGGGTGTTGGAGGGAACCTCCGACTTGGCTGCCCGCATACATTCCGCCTACGTGGAACTGAAAGATGTAAGCGGAGAAGTCGCTTCACTGGCCGGACGCATAGGCATAGAAGATAATCCTGCGCGGCTGGAGGCTGTGGACAATCGGATAGGGGCTGTTTCCGACCTGATGAGGCGTTACGGCGCCGCTTCGTCGGATGAGCTGCTGGCACTCGGGAACGACCTGGCCACCAGGCTTGAGGCCATCACCGATTCCGATGCGGAGATAGCGGAACTGGAGGCCGAGACCGGAGCGCTCAGGGTGACCGCCGAAGGACTTGCGGCTGCCGTGACGGCGAGCCGTACCGAGGCATCGGCCCTGTTCGACGAAGCCGTCGGCCGGGTACTTGCCCGTTTAGGAATGCCTTCGGCGCGGTTCGTGACGGAGATAACCCCTTCGGGTGCACTCTCCCCTTCGGGCGCGGACAGTGTCCGGTTTCTGTTCAATGCCAACGGCGGCGAAGGGCTCCAGAGTCTCGAACGCATTGCCTCCGGCGGGGAGACGTCACGCGTCATGCTGGCCCTGAAATCCATCGTGGCCCGGAGTACCAAACTTCCGACGATACTGTTCGACGAGATAGACACCGGCGTATCGGGAAAGATAGCCGATGCGATGGGGAGAATAATCGCCGAACTGGGCGACTCCATGCAGGTAGTTAATATCACGCATCTGCCGCAGGTGGCGTCGAAAGGGGAGACGCATTTTCTCGTTTACAAGGAGGCGTCGCCTTCGGGAAATGTTACCCGTATCCGCCTGCTCGACCGTGAGGCGCGTGTCGGCGAGATTGCCAAGATGTTGAGCGGCAGCGAGGTGACGGAGGCGGCCGTGGCGCAGGCGCGTGCCCTGTTGGGATACGGCGGCGAAAAATAGGCGGCGGATTTGTCCGTTTGCGGAAAAAACGTTATATTAGGTACGGCCATCGGAATAGGACGGCATGGAGTGCCGGAGAGTCCGCCGGTCGGCTACGGATACCGCGGGGTTTGCCGCGGAGGATCTCCGGGAGAGGGGATATGTTGTCGAACCTTTAAACCTTATCGTTATGGATTATTCGGTATTACTTCAGAAATACGCTCCGGTGGCTTCGGACAGCCTGGTGGAGTCGGTGGTGGCAAAGGCCAGGGCCGAGATGGACAGGAACCGCAACGAGGAGGTTTACAGGTTCTGTTTCAGTGCGCTCGACCTGACCACGCTCTCCGGGAGCGATTCGGTGCGGAGCGTAGCGGAATTTGTCAAGAAGGCGGTGGACGTACCGGTACGTTTTCCCGGGATGCCCAATGTGGCGACCGTCTGCGTCTATCCCTCCTTTGTGGACATTGCGGGTCTCGGCGTGGAGGGGACGAACATCGGCGTGACGAGCGTAGCGGGCGGTTTCCCCGCGGCGCAGACCTACCTCGAAGTGAAGATGCTCGAAGTGGCGATGGCTGTCGAGAACGGCGCCGACGAAATCGATGTGGTGATGAATGCGGGAGAAATGGTGGAGGGCGAGTTCGACCGGCTGGCCAACGACCTCGAACTGCTCTGTCGGGAAGCCGGACAGGAAGTGACGTTCAAGGTCATCATCGAGTCGGGCATGCTCGAAACTCCGGAGGATGTCTATCGCGCCTCCATGCTGGCAATCCTTTCCGGTGCCGATTTCGTGAAGACTTCGACCGGCAAATCGGCTTACGGTGCCACGCCGAAGTCGGCCATGGTCATCTGCAATGCCATCAAGGATTACTATTTGCAGACCGGAATCAACGTCGGCATCAAGCTGGCGGGCGGTATCCGTACCGTGGACGATGCCGTGCTCTATTATACCATCGTGGAAAATATGCTCGGCCGCGAGTGGCTTACCCCGTCGCTGTTCCGTTTCGGGGGCAAGTGCTCCGTTAGCCAACGCTTTGCTGTCGGCCGTAACGGGCGGTACACAGTCTTACTTCTGAACCTCCGTCTCTTCGGCAACTGTTCGGAGATAAGCGGTGCACAAGACAACCGTTGCATTTGCAAGGCAGGGCCGCCGAAAGTATCTTTCGGCGGCCCTGCCTTGCAAATGGGGAGGCGATTCCCGGAATCGAATCTTATATTCATGCGTACGCAACCGACAGCCGGTCGGACGGCGCATAGCCAGGAAGACCGGGCCAAAGATTGCAGGATACACCGACATATCAGTCTGTGCCGCATGGCAATATGGATTCCGTTCTGTGAAAGCGGCCGACCGTTCGGTAAAGCGTGTTATAGGAAGAACAAGTATCGGGGAAAAGCGGGAGCTTCCTCCGCCTGCGCAACCTGTCACCCTTACGTGCGGTAACGTTGCAGGATTGACGCCGGTCATGCGGCCAATGCGATATACGGTCGAACCCGAAGTATAACGGGACCTTGAGTATTCAGCAATTTACTTTTTCGATTATCTTGCCCAGGAAATAATCAATCTCGAGGGCCGTGTATAGATTGCCTTCGTATTCGTAAACTATCGGCTCTTTCGTCTCTTCGTCGCGTATTTCTACTAATTCCGCCCCTTTTTACCTCGACGAGTGCACCGGGACGGTTCGGTGCATAACCGACCCAGAACCGGATAGCATCGTAACTGTTGACAACCGTATCGACGCCCTTGTCGCTGTCCCATGCCGATTCGGGTACATCCGTATCCTTTTTGTACATCCTGCCTGTGTTGTTGTCGCGGTAGGAAATATACTTCGTGTTGGTGGGACGCACTTCGCGTGTCTCCACGGTTTTCTCGCCCGACAGAATGGTGTCGAACCATTGCTTCTTGATGATTAAAGTCAGAATCTTCATGATGGTTTCGGTTTGTTGGTGAAATTCGGAACTGTTGCGGACAAGGCATGGACGGAGGCGGTGACTGTCTCTTTCTTCCATATCACGGTCGATGCGCGCGGCGCTTTGCGATACCACACGGGATCGAATCGTTCTTTCTGTTCCGGCCGGTATCTTCCGTTCGGTCGTACATGCCGCTGCTCCGCGGAATTGCGGTTGCGGGCGATTCCGGAGACAGAACGGCAGAACGACCTGCCCTGTGGACGGGATTATTCGAGTTCCAGTTCGAGTTCCCGCCGAAGTTCGTCGAGCGCGGCGTTCTTGCTGCGCAGGTGGGCGAGCTTGTCTTCCGGCTTGACGGGGCGGACTGCGCTCCGGTCCTCTTTTTACTTCGATGTCGAATACGACCGTTCCGTCGAGCCCCGAGATGTCACGCAGCAGGGAAATCAGCTCCTTTTGGTGCTGAATGATGTCGTCGCGCAGCAAATCGGTGGAGACGGTGGCGCGAATGGTGTTGCCCGTGACCTCCATGTTGGCGAATGCCGTGGCGAAACGGGGCCTGCGGCGGCCGAGCTCTGCGATGAAAGTCTCTTTGGCCGCCGTGATTTTCTGCTGGCTGTCGGGATCGACTGCCTGTCTCGCCGCCGTTGCGGCCGGTTCTCCGGCCGCGGCTTTCTCTTTGGAAGTTCCTCCTTTCAGGATACTGTGGATGGATACGCCCGAAACCGACCTGCCAGCCGGTTTTGCGCCTTGAGCGGCAGCCGGTTCCGGAGTCGTCTGCGCAGCGGGCGTATGACTATAGGGAGCATCGTTGCCTCCGGCCGGTGGCGCAAGGGGACGTTCCGTCTCTTTCGTTGGCTGCGGAATAGGGGGTGTCTGCGTTGCCGCTCGCTCTGCCGGAGAGGCGGTATGCTGCGGTGCCGGTCGTGCGGGTTCGGATACCGGCTGTGTTGCAGCCGTTCCTTCGTGCGGCGGGACGGAGGAAGGATATTGCCTTGCAGCCGCCCCGACAGGAGACTGTCCGGCGCTGCCGGGTGTTTGTACCGAGCGCGGTGCGGTTCCTCCCGTGAGCGGAGGAAGCTGCGGTCCGTCAGGCTCTAAGCTGTTTTTTTTTTGCCCCATGCCGCAGAGCTTCATCAGTCCGAGCTCTACGTGCAGCCGGGTGTTCGTCGCGCTGCGAAGGGTGGCATCCACACCGTTTATCAGGGCTACCGCATCAAACAGGAATCCGATTTCCAGCCGGGCGCTCTGGGCTTTGTAGCGTTCCAGCAGCGTCCCCGTGGCTTCGAGCAGGGGAGCGGTCGCCGCGTCCTTGCACATCAGCAGGTCGCGCAGGTGCGCTGCCAGGCCGCCCGTGAAGGTCTGGGCCGAGAAACCTTTGCGCAGCACGTCGTCCAGCAGCAGCAGTGCTGACCGGTAGTCGCCTGCCGCGGCAAGGTCGGTGAGGTTGAAGTAGGTGTCGTAGTCGAGGACGTTCAGCGTGCGGGCCACTTCGCGGAAGTCGAGCGATGTGCCGCAGAAGGCCACCGCCTTGTCGAACATGCTGAGCGCGTCGCGCATGCCGCCGTCCGCTTTCGCCGCAATCAGGTTCAACGATTCGTCGTCGTAGGTGATACCCTCCTTTTCGGCGATGTATTTCAGGTAGGCCACGCCATCCTCCACGCGGATGCGGTTGAAATCGTATATCTGGCAGCGGGAGAGGATGGTGGGGATTATCTTGTGCTTTTCGGTCGTGGCGAGGATGAAGACGGCGTGTGCCGGTGGTTCTTCGAGTGTCTTGAGGAAGGCGTTGAACGCCGCCTGAGACAGCATGTGCACCTCGTCGATGATATAGACGCTGTACCGTCCTATCTGAGGGGGATACGTACTTGTTCGGTCAGCGTGCGGATGTCGTCCACCGAATTGTTCGAGGCGGCATCCAGCTCATGGATGTTGAAACTGCGTCCCTCGTCGAAAGCGCGGCAAGATTCGCATTCGCCGCAGGCCTCGCTCCCCCCTGCGGGTTGAGGCAGTTGATGGTTTTGGCGAAGATGCGGGCGCAGGTGGTCTTGCCCACGCCCCGCGGGCCGCAGAACAGGTAGGCATGGGCGAGCTGTCCGCGTGCGATGGCATTCCGCAGCGTGGAGGTGATGTGCGACTGTCCGACCACCGATTCGAAAGTGGCAGGTCTGTATTTTCGGGCTGAAACGATGAAATTGTCCATACGGAGAGCGGTCATGTGGCAGGAGGGCAATCCCGCCGTCCATACAAAGGTACGAAAAAACACGGAATGTCGCTTCTTGTGCTCATTCCGCCGCCCGGTCCTCCGGTGTCTGTCCGCATGAACCGGCTCCCCCGGCGGAAATACGGGGGGAGCCGAAACGCGAAAACGGCCGGCATATAAAAGTATCGGACAGACTGCCGGCAGAAAGACGGACGCCGTCCCTTCAAATCGCTACCGGTATTCGATACCGACGATTTCATACTCGTACCGGTATCCGTGGAGCGTGAGGTAATCCTTCGCCTCGAATGTGTAGGGCAGGTTGTAGGTCGTAACTCCCGCCGGAAGCATGACCGTATCCTCCATCACCTTGTCGTTCTTCGTCGGATTGCCTTCTGCGTCGTGGTGACGCCTCCATACGATGTAGTGGCAGGCGGCGGAGTGCTGCAGCGAAAGCTTCTCCGTGCAGGCTTCGTCCGAATAGAAGTCGATGTAGTATTGGATGACTTTGTCGAAGTCTATCGCCCGCCAGTTCAGCGTATGGTAGATGTCTTTGGGATTCGTCAGTTCGGGAAGGACGAAATCTTTGCGGATAACGAGGGTCTCGGAACCGTTCGATACGGTGGCCACCGCACGATAGGTGCCCCGTTCGGTCAGCCTGAAGGCCCAACGTTCGTTCGGCGTGTAGGATTGGTGCGTTATCTCCTCCCCGGTCCGCAGATTGACGAGTTCGACGGAGCAGGAGAAGTTTCTCCATGCGGCATCGTCGGTCTCGAAGGAGCAGCGCACCACGATTGTGCGCGAGAGGTCGATGTCTTCGGGATGGGAGAGGATGGGCATGGTGAGTTCGAATCCGGGGAGAGTCACCTCGAAATCCGCGGTGCCGTAGCGGCACTCGAAGGTGCCGTCTTCGCGCCGGACGGCCGCCCCGTAATGGAGCGTGTACTCGCCGGGCTGCAGCCGGCAACTGCCGGCCTTTCCGCGCATGACCTCCTCGCCGGTGTACAGGTCGTATATCCGCATCCCCCTGACCTGACCGTCCGCCCATTCGCTGCCTGTCAGCCGTACGTGAACGTCGATATTCACCGAACCGTAGGCATACAGTCCGCCCATGGCGATGGCGAAGCCGTCATCCGCTATCCATTCCATGGACCGGTCGCTGAAATCGACTTCCGGCTCCGGTTCCGGCTCCGGCTCCGGCTCGTCGGTGGGATATATGGCCTTGAATGCCTTGATGTCGTTTTCGCTGAAGCCGCTCCAGCCCGAATGCGATTCCTTGACCATAATTGATTTCGCATCATAGGGTTCAGTGCCTGGAATTGGTACTCCAACCTCCTCCTGCGTTTGGCCGCTTCCGTCATTATAGTCTCTCAATGTATGGGTAAAGCCTATGGCATGACCGACGGCATGCAGTATCATATATTTGGCTTGCTCCGTAGAAGGTTTAGGCAGATAAGAACTCTGCGAATTGATTTTTATACTTCCCGGATAACCGTCGCTTGTGGGTGGAGTAACGAGCATGAGCGTATTGAAATCTTCGTAGCCATCCACCGTTTTGAAAGGTTCGGTGATGATGTCGATGATACTGTTCCCTCCAGCTCCTGACAAGACGATGCTGCATTGGGATTTTTCATTCCAGTACTGAATGGCGTCGAGACAGTCTAACGAAAAGTCTACATACGGGAAAGCAGAATTGATTTGTATCTTTTGATTGTCTTTGCTGACAGTCAGCCAATATTGATTAAAATTCTGCCGGGTTTGAACCCGCGACTCGAATTCGTCGAGGTGTCTCTGGGTCAGTAATATGTCGCCTTCGACAATGTATCCGTTCGCGGCGGAACGTATATCGGATATATCGTACCCCATTTCTTTGATGAGATAGACGGCCCTTTCGTATTGTAACTGCTCCGGACTTTTGGCGGCATCGGGATTTCCCTGCCGTACACAGGCGGTTCCCATAAACAAAACACCGATTACGATGGAAAAAAGAAGACGTTTCATGGTTTTTTGAGTTAAATGGTTTCAGAATTAAGCATGTGTGCGGTTTATAGTTTAGGGACAGTCGTTTAATTCCGTCATTATGAGTCAATCGGCAGACTGTCCCGGTAATTTTTCCGATCGAACTCATCTTTTTATATTTTCGGCTCCGTTTCGGAGCCCCTTTTTTCATTTTTGGACCCAACTGGAGCCAATACTCCAGTGAAAGGGCCGTTTCTCACTCACCTCGAACATCAGGCAGCCTGAGCAATTTCGTTGACTTCCCGCCGGACGAGCTGTACTGCATTCGCCGTGTGGATGCCAAAGAAGATGTACAGGATTTCGGTCAACTTCGTCCTTGCCTTGATGCGTTTCAGGCCATAGTGTTCCTTCTGCGTTCCGAACGAGCCTTCCATCCTCGTTGCCCTCACCCTCGCCAGCTCGTTGCGGATGATGTCGTTCTCTTTCTTTTCCAAGGACGGACGGCCACGCTTGACGAATGACGTCTGTATTCCTCTATCCTTGCAGTACTCCCTGTTGGCGCTGCCGGCATAGCTTGTGTCTCCTCCGACCTTCTTCGCCTCCACACCGAAGAGCCTTCGGTGCATCTTCAGGCAGTGCGTAAGCCTGGTTCCCTCGTTGAAGGCATTGAATGACAGCTTCTCGATGAATGAGAGTCCGTCAACCTGGATGTTGTTGCACTTCGCACCGAACTCTACGCTCTTCACTTCCTTGCCTCTCACGATCGGCCTCACATACGGCTTGCTGATGCTCACTATCCTGTCCTTGACACTCTCGCGAGGATTGTTGTTCTCGAAGTGGGCCTTCTGCTGGCGGTACACTCTTGTGATGATTTCAATATCGCTCTTCTGTCTGGCTGTCAGCAATTTCTCCGCGCCTGCATTCTCCCTCTCCAGTGTGCGGGTCTCCTTCAGTATCTTCCCCAAAAGGTTGAGCAGGCGTCTGGTCAGTTTCCTGGTCTGGACTTTCGTATGCCTGCGCCGCTTCCTGTACGACAGGTTGGCCTTCTCTACGTCTACGTACTTCGTCCTCGGACGGTGCACATTCAGCTTGGCACTCAGAGTGCACATTATCTCATATGACTTCTCTATTCCTTCCCACAGAAGCTTCGCATCCGTAGGATAGCGCATCTCGCTTTCGTAGCAGGTCGCATCCGTATACATCGTGTCCAGGTCCTTCATGTACGGTTTCCAGGCTCTTGCCAGTATCTCCTGCTGCTGTTGGATCTTCAGCCCGCGGGCCAGCTCCGAAAACACGTCGTCCAGAAGTTTGTAGTTCGTCAGAGGATGCATCGGGTCTATTCTCAAATCGCAGAAGAGCTGATAGTGGACGTTGCCGTTAAGATGCTCCATCAACTTCGGGCTGCTCAGACCTGTGTACATCTTCAGGAACATCAGCGCAACCTTGCCCTCCGGGGTGAAGTATGTTTTTCGTCCTTTCTTCGCTCTCATGCTCTTGCTTATCAGTCCAAAGTTCTCTGCCATCTCACCAAGCGGCAGCCTCTTCCTGATTTTTCCCAGCTCGCTAGTCTCGAACGTCCGCCTATACAATTCATAAAAATCGAACTCCGTGAAAGGGAGATCGGGTGATATTTCAGAGAAATTTTGTACCTTAGCCATGCAGATTAATTTTTGCGATACCTCCAAATTTGGCTTTTCTAGGGCAATTGGAGGTATTCTTTTTATCTTTAGCTAAGATACAAATTTTATATTACATTGGCAATCAATTCATTATAAAGTTTTATTCTTTTTTACGACAGTCCCTAGTTTATGGGTTTGAAAATAGGTTACAACGATGTATTCCGGCTCCGTTTCATCGAATGCTATCATTATGGGAGGGATTGACCGGAAATTATAAAAGCAATCGTTTGACCCATCGTATTCATAGCGTTCGAAAAAGAAGTTCCTCATCTCTTCTTTGTACGATTTTTCGATGAAAATATTGGCATAGAACACGACAGGGTCTTCGCCCTTGTCGAATCTGTACTGAACTTTCGCTATGTAAGGCCGTTCTCCCTTATAGAAAATAGAGGTATCGTTTTCTTCCAATATTTCCCGTGTTTCCGCCTTTTTTGAGTACGGACAGCGGCTGTCCGAACAGTTCGTACAGCGGTTCTTCGAACGTATCGTACCGGGGCTGGACTTCCACGGTGCATGCGGCGCTGCCGGAGTCGGCTGTTGCGGTGACGGTCGTGGTGCCGACGTGCCGGGCGGTGACGGTACCGTCGGCATCCACCGCGGCATAGAAGTCGTCCGCGGCGCTCCACGCGACGGGCCTGTCGGCCGTGATTCGTACCTGGTCGCCCACATAGAGCCGGACGGCCTGCCGGTCGAGTTTCGGTGCATCCTGCTGTTTGCATCCTGCCGTCCCGGCAGCGATGCCTGCCACTACGGCCAATAAGAGCATACGTTTCATAAGCATGAGTAGTGAATGGTTTATATTTTATCAAAACATGTATCGTAAAGTTAATATTAATCCGGTTAATGACAAATATTTTATACTGAAAAACACGGCGGAGGGACGGGTTCCGTCTGATTCCGTTGTGGAAGATGGTAGGGACGAAGATAAAAAAGCGAGGTGCGGAGATTGCCGTACCTCGCTCGTTTCTGTGCGGAGATTGCCTAGGGTCAGGGCTTTTCGTATATCCAGAGTTCGTTGTTCACCCCTGCGAGTGCCCGCTTGCGGGCCTCGACAGCGGCGCGGTCGGTCGAGGAGAAGACGCTGACGAGCGTCTTGCCGCCGCTAAAACCGACTTTCCGGTAGTTGGCGCTTCCGATACCCAACGGGTCGGCTGCTATCAGCCGGTCGGCATTCGCCGGGTCGGAGAATACGCCGGCTACAAGGTGGAATTCCGGCCCTGAAGCGACGTTCGGAGAGGCGTATTCTTCCAGGCTGCGCTGTATCTCGTCCGCAATCGCATCGTTCGCCGTACCGTTCTCCATGTCCGTTGCGGTGGCCACAGTGCCTGCGGAGCGGTTCTCCGTTTCGGCGTTCTTTCCGGTTGTTGTCCCGACCGTCCGGTTGTCGGCGACGGTTTCCTCTTTCACCTCTTCCGCTACGGCGGGCGCTATCGTGCTCTCTCCGCGGGATGAGGCGCCGGCGGCCTCTTCACGGGCGATGCGTATTGCGGCGGGAGTTTCGCCGGTATCGGCTTTGCGGTCGGCGAAGCGGCTGATTTGAACGACAACCGCCATGACGAGGGGCTGCAACGGCTATCACGCCGATGCCGATGAGCAGCTTTCTGCCCGTCCCGTAACGGGGCTTCACCGGTACCGGTTCTGTCCCCTGCGGATTGAGCAGTTCGTACAGTTCGACGGCGGGATAGAATACGCCTCCGCGCAGTACGCCTACGCCGTTTATCTCCCGGACATCTCCCTCCTGCTGCGAATGGAGTGCCCACTCCTCATACCCCTCCAGCGTGCCTGCGGAAGGATATGCCGGATTCTCCGCCGGCGAGAACGCTATCCGGTTGTATGGCGGTCGGAGCGATTTTCCGGAGATGAACTCCGCCGGTCTCTGCTCGACGTAAAGCGCTCCTATTCCCGGCAGGTTGATACCCCGGCCGGCCGCGAGCGTGTCGAATATCGTTTTTTCGATGGCGTTCATAGCGGTATGGTTTTAAGGTCGGAAATGCTGCATCGGACGGTCCTTTTCCCCGGAGAGGAGGCAATCCCGTCCGGAAACTCCCGCAGTGGCGGCGGAAGAGGCCGCCACTGCGGCCCCCTTATTTCTTGCGTTTGCCGTTGTTTTTGGCATTGCGTGCTGTCGTCTGCGCGTCGCGTTTTGCGGCGAGCGCCTGTACTTCTGCGAGCGGGGGAGGCGTCTGTTTGTGATGCAGGGCGTAAACTATCATCACGATGCCGGCGATGATGAACGGCACGCTGAGCCACTGGCCCATGTTAAGGAACATGGTGGCCTCGAAATCCACCTGGTCGTTCTTGACGTATTCGATGAGGAAGCGTGACAGGAAGATGCCTATCAGTCCCACGCCGAACAGCAGGCCCGGGTAGCGCCTGCCCGCATCCTTGCGGTAATAGAGGTAACAGAGCAGGGCGAACAACACGAGGTAGGCGAGGGCTTCGTATATCTGCGTCGGATGGCTGGGCGGCCCGTACACCGGTTCGGCGCCGTTCATCCAGGCGTTTACGTTCTCGATGAACCGGAATCCCCACGGCCTGTCGGTCGGGTGGCCGTATATTTCGTGGTTGAAAAGGTTACCCATCCGGACGAAAGCACCGCCTACGGCCACGGGAATCATCACCCGATCCAGCGACCACAGGTAGGGCATCCTGTTCTTCCGCGAAAAGAGCCACAGACCGATGAGGAGTCCTATGGCCGCTCCGTGGCTCGCCATGCCGCCGTCGCGGAAGGCCAGCAGCTTGAGCGGATTGGCCAGATAGTACCCCGGTTCGTAAAACAGGCAGTGGCCCAGGCGGGCGCCGATGATGGTGGCCCGTGCCCCGTAAATGAATATCGAGTCGGCGAGCTTTGCGGGGAAGCCCCTCTCTCTTGCAGAACTGTACGAAGAAGGCTCCGAGCCCGATGGCGATGGCCCACATCACGCCGTACCAGCGGATGTCGAGCGACCCTATTCTGATGAATGTGGGATTGAAGTGCCAGACTACCGTAAGAAATTGGTTGAACATCTCTTGTATGGTTGGTTTACAAATCGTCGCGGCACAGCCGCATGCTCCTAATACTGCCAAAGGTACGAAGAAAATCCTTTTTCCTGTATCGCTGCCGGTTATTTGTTGCCGGAGCCGGCCGTCGCCGGGGGTATCGCGGCAGGGGAAGTGGCGGGCCGGAAGAATCCGAATATTTGCCGGTATGATTATATATGTTTGAAAATCCGTATCTTTGTAGCATTGGAATAAGCGGTTTCATTTGGTTTCCGGTAATTTAAAAAGTTCAGTATGAGAAAATTTTACACGAATTATGTGCTGCCGGCCGCGGTATTCGCCGTATCTCTCCTGTCGTACGGGTGCGTGGACAGGGAGTACAGCCTCGACAATATCGACGGCGGCGGGAGTATCAGTGTGGGCGATGTGATAACGACGCCGCCGGTGACCGCCCACCTCACTTTCGAGGGTATTTTGGGCGGTATGGACGAAGTGGAGAGGATACTGGAGGAGAACGGCCTGTCGTTCGAGGACATAGGTTTCGTGGAGATGTATATCGGCGAAGAGCTCTTTCTGGTGAATCTGCCGCTCGACATTCCGCTGATACCGGAAGGGATGACGGATACGTTCCTGCCCGAGGGCGACGACAAAGTGGAACTGCTGCTGGATATTGCCAGTACGCTTCCCATGGCGATGGATTTGAAAATCGAGTTTACCGATGCGTCCGGCGCGGTCGTGACCGCTTTCGACACGATTTCCATAGCGAAGGCCGGGGAGGGCGAAGAGTTCGGTGCGCAGGAGCGGCTGGATATCACGGATGTGATTGGCCGCATATCGGATATCGAGGGGATGAACGTCACCCTGTTGCGTCCCGATTTGGAGAAGGTCAAATTCCTGCTCGACAACTATATCGAAGTCGGAGTCCGGCTTGAGAAAACGGGCGGTATCAAGTTGCCGCTTTAAAAACCCAATCCTGCCATGAAGAGACTATGTTTTGTATCCGTCCTGATGCTGTTGGCGGCTTCCGGGGCTTCGGCCCAGCAATACCGGACCTCCTATTTCATGGAGGGTTCCACGATGCGCGGTTACCTCAATCCCGCCCTGCGTCCCGACAGAGGGTACGTTTACATCCCCGTGTTGGGTACGACATCCGTAAATTTTAATTCCAATGCACTTACGTTCAAAACGATATTCTATCCGGTAGGGGACAACGGGCAGTTGGTGTCGCTGTTGGACGACCGGGTGACGTGGCATGACATAGAACCGAATCTGAAGACGATGAACAAGGTCGGTTTCGACCTGCACATGACGCTTCTCGGTGCCGGTTTCTATACGGGCCGCGATTTCTGGACCATCGAGGCAGGACTCGATGTGACAGGGGGATTTCATCTTCCCAAAAGTTTCGTGGAGTTCGTCAAGCTCGGCTCCAAGGCCAATGCCTACGACATGGGTGGCCTGATGGCCGGTGCCGATGCGGTGATGAACATTTCGGCGGGATACTCGCGTCGTATCAATGACGAGCTTACGGTCGGCGGACGGGTGAACTTCAAGGGAGGGCTCGCCCGGGCCAACATGAACTACGACCGGCTCAACGTTACCCTGAACGGGGAGAAGTGGGCCGTGGATGCGGGCGGGAACCTCGCCCTGAGCCTGAACGGACTGGATGTACCGACCGATGCGGAAGGATACGTCGACATGGACAGGCTGGATGCAGAGTCGTTCGTTTCGAATATCCGCGGCCTGGCGGGTTTCGGCCTGACGTTCGACATAGGTGCCGAATACGTGTGGATGGAACGGTTCAAATTCTCGGCGGCCATCCTGAACCTCGGCTTCATGAACTGGAGTGAAAAACATACGTTCGTGGACGTTCGGAGGCTTCGTACGACTTCGTGGGAATGCGCTACGATTTCAATCCGGAGACGAATCAGTGGGAGACCGTCGGAGAGGGCGGGGATTTCAACTTCGATGAGTTCGCCAAGTTCAAGGAGGCGTCCGGCAGGGCACGGACCAAAATGTATCCGGGCTTCGTGCTGGGTGCCGAATACGACATTTTCGGCAACAACCTGCTGGGTGCAGGTGCGTTGTTCACCCACCGGAAGAACGAATATTATGCCCGTACCGAAGTGGCGCTGTCGGCGACGGTACGCCCCATCGAGTGGTTCACGGCTTCGCTGAGCTGGTCGGTCGGCAACTACAAGAATATCGGCGACAATTTCTTCAACTCGTTCGGTTTCGCCTTCAATTTCCATACGGGGTGGATAAACTTCTTCGCCGGGACGGATTTCCTCATGTTCAAGGTCAATCCGCAGTTCATACCGGTCGGGCAGAAGGTGTTCAACATCACTGTCGGCCTCTCCGTTCCGCTCGGCCCTTCGCCGTACTGTCGTTACGGGAAGTGCTGAAAGACGATGCCGCAATACCGTATCGAGAGTATATTGCACGGGGATGTCCGGTCGGGGCATCCCCCGCGGTTTTGTCGGCCGGTTTCGCGGCGGATATCCGGATGCGGTGCGCCGGTTTTCCGCAGGGGATACCCGTGCCAGTCCGGCGATGAAAATTGCCGATTTGTTTGTTATTTAAAAACAATGGGATACCTTTGCGAGCGGTAACCATTTGTAGGTATAGGCGGCCTGCCGCCGGACTTTCCGGTCAATACAAACACAAAATAACATATTCGTTCTATGGCCAACATCTTTACTTCATCTATCGGCAAGAAGCTGATTATGAGTATTACGGGAGCGTTTTTGATACTGTTCCTGACCTTCCACATGATTATGAACGGGGCGCTGGTCTTCTCCGACGACGCTTACAACGCCATCGTGAATTTCCTCGGGGCTAACTGGTATGCGCTCGTGGGGACCGTCATCCTGGCGGCGGGCGTGGTGTTCCACTTCGTGTACGCCATCGTCCTCACCGTGTGTAACCTTCGGGCACGCGGAAAGGTTCGCTATGCCGAGACCAAACGCGAGAACGGCGTGGAGTGGTCCTCCAAGAACATGTTCGTTCTCCGGACTCGTCGTATTGGGCGGACTGCTGCTCCATCTCTTCAACTTCTGGTACAACATGCAGTGGACCGAGATAATCGGCAGGCATGTGAACAGCCTCGGCTTCGGTCCGAAGGAGGGTGCCGAGATGGTGAGGTTCGTCTTCTCGCACGTAGGGTATGTCATCGCCTATATCGTATGGCTCGTGGCGCTCTGGTTCCACCTCACGCACGGTATGTGGAGCATGATGCAGACCGTGGGATGGAACAGCAAGGTGTGGATGAAAAGGCTGAAGTGCATCGCCTATATCCTTTCGACGCTTATCGTCGGCTGTTTCATGCTGATAGTCATTATCCTGTATGTACAGAGCCTGATGTAGTTTTAACTAACCGCTGAATAATAAAAAAAGCAAGATATGACAAAGATAGAATCCCATGTGTGCCGCAGGGCCCCATTACCGAGAAATGGAGCAAGCATAAGGCCGACATCAAGGTGGTCAGCCCGGCCAACAAGCGTAAACTCGATATCATCGTCGTAGGTACCGGCCTCGGCGGCGCGTCGGCTGCTGCCTCGCTGGGCGAACTCGGCTACAATGTCAAGATATTCTGCATCTCCGACTCGCCGCGCAGGGCGCACTCCATCGCCGCGCAGGGCGGTATCAACGCTGCGAAGAACTATCAGAACGACAACGACTCCGTCTTCAGGCTCTTTTACGACACCATCAAGGGCGGCGACTACCGTGCTCGTGAAGCGAATGTCTATCGTCTGGCGGAAGTTTCCAACAATATCATTGACCAGTGCGTCGCACAGGGCGTGCCGTTCGCACGCGACTACGGCGGGCTGCTCGCCAACCGTTCGTTCGGCGGCGCGCAGGTATCGCGTACCTTCTATGCCCGCGGCCAGACGGGACAGCAGCTTCTGCTCGGCGCTTATGCGGCGCTCAACCGGCAGATAGCCAAAGGGTCGGTGAAAAGCTATCCGCGCCATGAGATGCTCGACCTGGTGATGATAGACGGCAAGGCGCGCGGTATTATCACGCGTAATCTCGTAACGGGCGAAATCGAACGTTTCGGCGCACATGCCGTGGTTATCGCCACGGGCGGTTACGGCAACGTCTTCTTCCTCTCGACCAATGCGATGAACTCCAACGGTTCGGCCGCCTGGCAGTGCTACAAGAAGGGGGCGATGTTTGCCAACCCCTGCTTCACGCAGATACACCCGACCTGTATTCCGGTGCACGGCGAACACCAGAGCAAGCTGACGCTCATGTCGGAGTCGCTCCGCAACGACGGCCGCATCTGGGTACCCAAGAAGAAGGAGGATGTGGAGAAGCTCCGCGCCAAACTCAAAAAGGCTTCCGAAATCGCGGAGGAGGACAGGGATTACTACCTCGAACGCCGGTATCCTGCATTCGGTAACCTCGTTCCCCGTGACGTGGCTTCCCGTGCCGCCAAGGAGCGCTGCGATGCCGGTTTCGGCGTGAACGAAACGGGACTCGCCGTATTCCTCGACTTCAAGACCGCTATCGAAAGGCTCGGCAAGGATGTTATCAAGGCCCGTTACGGCAACCTGTTCCAGATGTACGAAAAGATTACCGACGTGGACCCGTACGAGGAGCCGATGATGATTTATCCGGCCGTACACTATACCATGGGCGGCATCTGGGTGGATTACAACCTGATGACCACCATTCCCGGCCTTTACGCCATCGGCGAGGCCAACTTCTCCGACCACGGTGCCAACCGCCTCGGTGCATCGGCCCTCATGCAGGGACTGGCCGACGGTTACTTCGTACTGCCCTATACCATCGGCGATTATCTGTCGCATGACATCCAGACGCCGAAGATAGATACCAACGCTCCGGAATTTGCCGAAGCGGAGAAGAACGTCCGTGCACGCATCGAGAAGCTCTTCTCCATCAAGGCAAGCAGACGGTGGACGAAATCCACAAGAAACTCGGCCACATCATGTGGGAGAACGTAGGCATGGCCCGTTCCAAAGAGTCCCTTGAAAAGGCGCTCGTCGAGATAAGGAAGGTGAGGAAAGAGTTCTGGGAGGATGTCAAGGTTCCGGGTAAGAACGAAGAGTTCAACCAGGAGCTCGAAAAGGCGCTGCGTGTGGCCGACTTCCTCGAAGAGGGCGAACTCATGGCCCGCGACGCGCTCCAGCGCAACGAATCCTGCGGCGGCCACTTCCGCGTGGAGTACCAGACACCCGACGGAGAGGCGCTCCGCGACGACGAACATTTCGCTTTCGTCGCCATCTGGGAATACAAGGGAGAAAACGAGGAACCTGTCATGCACAAGGAACCGCTCACTTTCGAGGCCATCAAGGTGGCACAGCGTAATTACAAGGACTAACCGGTAAAAACAAAGGACGATGAATTTCAAACTTAAGATATGGCGTCAGGCGGACGCCAAGGCAAAAAAGGCGGGTTCGAGACGTACGAGGTGAACGATATCTCCGAAGACACGTCGTTCCTCGAAATGCTCGATATCTTGAACAACAACCTGATACACGAGGGCAAAGAACCGGTGGCGTTCGACCACGACTGCCGTGAGGGTATCTGTGGCATGTGTTCGCTGCATATCAACGGCGAGGCGCACGGTCCGGATACCGAAGTGACCACCTGCCAGCTCCACATGCGCAAGTTCCATGACGGCGATACGATTACCATCGAACCGTGGCGTTCGGCCGCTTTCCCGGTCATCAAGGACCTCGTCGTGGAGCGAAGCGCGTTCGATAAAAAATCATGCAGGCCGGCGGATTCATATCGGTCAATACGGGCGGCGTTCCCGATGCCAATACCATCCCCGTACCGCGTGACGATGCCGAGGAGAGCATGGACGCTGCCGCTTGCATCGGTTGCGGTGCCTGCGTGGCTACCTGCAAAAACGGTTCGGCCATGCTGTTCGTAGCGGCCCGCGTTTCGTCGCTGGCCAAGCTGCCGCAGGGCAAGGTCGAAACTCTGCGTCGAGCCAAGGCCATGATTGCCAAGATGGACGAACTCGGGTTCGGCGGCTGTACGAATACGCGTGCCTGCGAAGCGGAGTGTCCGAAGAGCATCTCCATCTCGCATATCGCACGTCTGAACCGCAAATTCCTGACGGCCAAGTTCAAAGACTGACGGTAAGAAAACCTTCTCCGTGCGGTATCCGTGCGGCGGAACGGTTTCGGCTTTCTTCTCATATCCGGCGTACATTCATGTACGCCGGATTTTTGTTGTCGGAATCTGGAAATGGAGTTGACCAATTGCCGTTCAACGGGTTGCGGAGCGGGGCTTCCCCGGCTCCGTATCGTGAAACGGTTCATTCATGTCGCCCGATGCGGTTGGAAGCCAGCATGCTTCCGGATGAGAATCGTCCGATTGTGTCAATTTTTCACGTTTGGCTGACAATTTTGCAGTCAGAAGCCCTTTTGCGGTCATGGCATACTCTTTGTCTATTCTATAAATGACTTCGGGCAGTGGCCTGAAGGATGGAATGAAGCGGACGGCCGTAAGGCCGGACAAATATTGATAATACTGATTAAAGTTAGGAGGACAAAATTATGATGCCAGTTAGAAGAACGCAGGGATGGTTACCGGGGATTCTGGATGATTTCTTCGGGAACGAATGGGTGGACAAGACCAGCTCGACGGCTCCTGCCGTGAACGTGATAGAGACCGACAAGGAGAGTACAAGGTCGAAATAGCTGCGCCGGGTTTGACCCGCGACGATTTCAAAATAGATATCAACGAAGATAACGAGCTCACCGTTTCGATGGAGAAGAAGGTCGAGAAGAACGAAGAGTCGGAAAAAGAGGGCAAGAAACATACCTATCTCCGCCGCGAGTTCTCGTACAGCAGTTTCCGTCAACGCATGATACTGCCCGACAATGTGAATGTGGACAACATCGACGCGAAGATGGAGAACGGCGTTCTGACTATCGATATTCCCAAAGAAGACCGAGGAGGAGAAACGTAAAAACATGCGCCAGATTGATATTAAATAGGGGAGCAGAAGCGAGGGCGGTACCGCTCTCATCGTGGTGAAAGACCGGGGTACGGAGTGTCCGTACTCCGGTTTTTTTCATGCCGTTCGCGGCGGGTTCCGGCGGCAGGCAAGTCGGACGGTGATTCCGGCGAGGGGGCGACGGGTTTCGTAGGGCTGCGGTTCCCCGTATGCGTGCGGAACCGTTACGCCCGCTGTCGTCCGGGCCTGATTTTTGAAACGTAAGCGCACGGCGCTGCCGGCGAGGAGCGATGTCCGGGGCGGCGTAACATAATCGTAATATTTTTTTAACACCATGTAAGGGCGGCGGTTCGTACCTTTAGGGCCGTTTGGCATGTGGATATTAAAGCGGTTCGTTTATGGAGAAAGATTATGTGGAGAGGGATGTCAGTTGGATGTATTTCAACAGGCGTATCTTGCTGGAGGCTGAGAAAGAGGAGGTACCGCTGCTGGAACGGCTCGGTTTTCTCGGCATCTATTCCAACAACCTCGACGAGTTTTTCCGTGTCCGGGTGGCGACGCTCAACCGTATCATCGAGTATGAGGACAAAGGCATCAAGCGGGAGCAGCAGACCGCTGTCGATACGTACAGGGAGATAACGAGGCTCAATGCCCAGTACTCCGTGCGGTTCGAGGAGATTTTCGCCCGTCTGAAGGAGGAGCTCGGACAGCACGGTATCTGGCTGCTGGACGAGACGCAGTTGAACGAAGTGCAGCGCCAGTATATCTGTTCCCTCTACGATACCCGGCTCAACGGTTCTACGAATCCGTTGTTCGTCTCCTGTTTCCGTCAGCTCGACGACCAGCCCGACGATGCGATATACCTCGCCGTCCGGCTCCGTGCGGAGGAGGGCAAGGTTGCGGATGAGTATGCGCTTATCGAGCTGCCCGTACAGGAGTTCGGGCGTTTCGTGCGCCTGCCCGACGACGGGGAGAGAAAGTGCCTGATGTTCCTCGACGATGCGGTGCGTCTCTGCCTGCCTTTCATCTTCGAGGGGCTGCCCTATACGGAGTTCGAGGCCTATACCTTCAAGTTCACCAAGGATGCCGAGATGGAGCTCGACAGCGACATGCGCAACGGGGTGCTTCAAAAGATATCCAAGGGGGTGAAGAGCCGGAAGAAGGGCGAACCCATCCGGCTCGTCTATGATTCGGCCATGCCCCGCCGTATGCTCCGCAGCATCGCCAAGATGTTGCACATAGATAAATGGGATACGCAGGTGGCCGGCGGGCGTTACCACAACATGAAAGACCTCATGCGTTTCCCGGACTGCGGCCGCAGTGACCTGCGTTATCCGGCACTCGAACCCGTGCTGAAACCCGAATTTACGGCGCATGGCAGCATGCTCGATGCGATACGCGCCCGCGACCGGTTTCTGCACTATCCCTATCACGGCTTTTCGTCGTTCCTGAGGGTACTGCGCGAAGCGGCCATCTCTCCCGACGTTACCGCCATACGCATGACGATGTATCGGCTGGCCCGCAATTCGAAGGTGGTGAATACGCTGATTTGCGCCGCTCGCAACGGCAAGAAGGTAACCGTCGTCATCGAACTGCTGGCCCGTTTCGATGAGGAGTCGAACATCAACTGGTCGAAACAGATGCAGGATGCGGGCATCAACGTGGTGTTCGGTATGGAGGGGCTGAAGGTGCACTCCAAACTCGTGCATATCAGCAGCCGCAAGGGGGACGTCGCCTGCATCAGTACGGGCAACTTCCACGAAGGCAACGCGGCGCAGTACACCGACGTGACGCTCTTTACCGCCCGCAAGAGGGTGGTGCAGGAGGTCGGCACCGTCTTCGGTTTCATCCAGAAACCTTATGTTCCCATCCGGTTCAAGGAACTGCTCGTATCGCCCAACGACATGCGCCGCCGGTTGCTCGCCCGTATCGACAAGGAGATACGCAATGCCGCTGCAGGCAAACCGGCGTATATTATGGGTAAGCTCAACCACATCACCGACCGTGCTCTGGTGCAGAAGCTCTACGAGGCTTCGGCGGCCGGCGTCAGGATAGACCTCCTCGTGCGGGGCAACTGTTCGCTCGTGACGGGTATTCCCGGCAGGAGTGACAACATCCGGATTAACGGCATCATCGACCGGTACCTGGAGCACTCCCGCATCCTCATCTTCGCCAACGGGGGCAAGGGAGGCCTACTATATCGGTTCGGCGGACTGGATGCCGCGCAATTTCGATAACCGCATCGAAGTGATGGCTCCGGTACACGATACCGAGATACGCCGGGAACTGAAACGGATAATCACGTATGGACTGCGCGATACGTTCCAGGGACATACCGTAGACGGTACCGGCAGGAATCTGCCCTGGACCTTGCCGGAGGGTTGCGGCGAGGCGCTGCGTTCCCAGTCTGCCCTGTATGCGTATTATCGGGAGCAGGCGGAGCAGGCCGCCCTGCGCGGAAGCCTTGCCCGGCGCCGTCGGCCCGGCCCGGATGCGGGAGAGGAGAAGAAGATTTTGATATCGGAATAATATGGAAAAGACGAATTATGCGGCGATAGACATCGGGTCCAATGCCGTCAGGCTGCTTATAAAAAGCGTGGATATGGAGGAGGGGACAGCCTCTTTCGTAAAGGAACAGCTTCTCAGGGTGCCGCTGAGGCTCGGAGAGGATACCTTTTCGGTCGGGACAATCTCCAAGGAGAAGGGAAAGCGGTTGCTGCGCCTGATGAAGTCGTACCGGCAACTGATGAAGATATACGGCGTGAAACGCTACCGGGCGTGCGCTACCTCGGCTGTCCGCGATGCGGCCAACGGGCCGGAGCTTATCCGGGAGATAAGCCGCAAGACGGGAATAAAGATAGAAGTAATCGGCGGAGAAGAGGAGGCCCGTCTGATATACGACAACCATATTGAGGAGATGCTCGACAGGAGGTACGATTACCTGTACGTGGATGTGGGCGGCGGAAGTACCGAGATAAGTCTCATCAGCGGCGGGGTGTTGCAGAGCTCCCGGTCGTACGACATCGGGACGGTGCGCCTGCTCGAAGGGCGCGTGAAGGAGGAGTCCGTGGCCTCCCCTGCGGAACGACATGCGGGAACTCGGAGCAGGGCATCCCGGTTTGCGTATCATCGGCTCGGGCGGCAATATCAACAAACTCTACCGCCTGGCCGCTGCCGGATGCAAGAACGGCATGGAACTTCCGGTGAGCGAACTCTCCGTTATCAACGGCGTACTCAAGTCGATGTCCTCCGAGGAGCGTGTGCGTGTTTCAGGATGCGTCCCGACCGGGCCGACGTCATCACCTTCGCAGCGGATATCTTTCTGGAGATAGCCGGGCAGTGCGGCGTCTCGGTCATCCTCGTGCCGACCATAGGACTGGCCGACGGCATCATCGACAGCCTTTATGCCGAGGATGCGGAGCGGGCAGGCAGGCGTTGATTCGTTTTCCTGCCGTCGGTGGCGGCTTAGAATATTTCGCCGAGGATGCGGAGTGACTGCACCTTGTTGATGGCATCGAGGTGGTAGCCGAAGTAGTGCAGCATGTCCGAAAGAAAATCGGCCCGCTGCGTGCGTGACAGGCGCAGGGTGCCGAGCTCTTCCGCTTCTGCGGACATGAGCGTGGCCAGCAGGGCGGCGTTGGGGCGGTTGATGGCGACGGCATGTTCCGGGAAACCGGCAGTGAACGACCCTTCGACGATGTCGAACCAGTCCCCTTCGGTGTATTCATTGCCCGGGTAGAATCCGAGGAAAGCGCTTAACTGGACGAGGAACCACAGGTGGAAGTTTGAGATTCCCTCTTCCATCTGGTCGAGCGCCATGACCGAGGCGCGGACGAAACCGAACAGCGGAGAGTTGGGTTCGACCTCCTTGATGAGCCTGTAAAGGACTTCGGCCATGAAGAGCGAAATGGTGCTTTTGCGGACGTCGAACGGGATATGCTGGAGGGGATGCGACAGCCGGACGTCTTTCATGCGGTCCATCTGCGACCGGTGCGAGGGGATGCCTTCGAATTCCAACAGGAACATAGGTTGCAACAAGGCGGCCTTGTTTCCCTTTCCCTTGCCGCTTTTTACCCCTTGTACCAGGTAGTTCCGGCGACCGTAGGTGTCGGTCAGAATGTAGGCCACTACCGACGTATCGCCGTATTTTATCGTGTGCAGTACGATGCCGTGTGCTTTGTAAGAGTCCATCTGGAGGCGTCGAGTTCGGGTGTCCAAGCCAGTGAATGAGGCAAAATTACGAAATATAAAATCAGCAGACCGAACTTTCGGCAGAATAAACCTATGATTTTTTTCTGTAATTTAATATGTTTGCAGAAGCGATTTAAAAATCTTTTCCTTATATTTGCATAAATATGTAACAGAAAATCCATGTGTTATGAGCAAAAAAACTGAAAGACTGGATGTTATAAGGAATCTGATAGATTCCGAGCAGATATCTTCACAGGAAGAGCTGTTGTCATGGCTGAAAAGGGTGGGCATCGATGCTACTCAGAGTACCCTTTCGCGCGATATGAAGGAGTTGCGGGCCATCAAGGTTCCCGATGCGGAGAAGGGCTATGTCTATCTGCTGCCCGAGACACTGCAGGGAGAACAGACCTCGGGCAAGGTCTCCTCATCGGTGACGGACAACATCAGGTACATCGAGTTTTTCGGGCAATATGATTGTCATACGCACGAAGGCCGGTTATGCGAAAAGCCGTGGGGGTGATGGTTGATAATGAAGATTACGACGATGTGTTGGGTACGCTTTCAGGCGATGATACCGTATTCGTACTGCTGGCCGAAGGGGTGAAGCCGCTCGATTTCCTGCCGTCGTTCGATTCGATACATCCTAATATCAAGACGCTTTACAATCCCGAAGGACGGAAAAAGAATAACGGTGCCATGCGCCGCCGTTTCTTCTGACCGAGGACGGGGTGGAATTCGGCCGCGGGGACAACGCATGTGCGTTGTCCCCGCGGTGTTTTCGGACCCGGAGAAGAAATTCCGGAAAAGCCTCGCGGGCGGGCGGAGGCTCCTCTTCGTTGGAAAAAAAGCAGACGGTTTCGCAGGAAGACAGGCGATTTTTACAGGTAGCGATACGGTGCAGATGCTGTTGTATAATGCAATGAAAATTAATATCTTATATGTCGGTTCTGCGCCGGCCGGCTGCCGGGGAGGTGTGCGTTTTCCGCAGATTGAAGTATGCACAAGGAAGGTTTTGCACATAATTTGTTTATCTATCGGGAGAAAGGGTCGTTTCGTGCGGCCTGCCGAACCGCAGAACGGTTCGTACAAGATGATATTCACATTAAAATTACTGAGATGAAAAAGAATTACGTTATTGTTGGCAGCGGTGGCCCTGTTGGTAGGGAGTGCCGCTACGGCGCAGGACCTCAGGCGTGAGGAGCGTACCATGAAACGGTACGGGCAGCAGGCCGAGAACGAGATGCGCAGAGAGATGCGCGGAGTACGCGCAGAGGAGAGGCGTGCGGAAAACGAGATGCGCAGGGAGATGCGCCGCGCGGAACGCCAGATGCAGCACATGCATGCGCCTGCCCGTCAGGCCGTGAAGGTCGTGTCGTACCGTTCTACCATGGTGGGTGACCTGACCGACCTGGATTTCATGATAAACTTCGACGGCGTCATGCTTGACCCGAACGAGGAGTTCGTAATTACACCCTATCTCGTCAAAGGCGAGAACATGCTATGGCTGGAGCCCGTCGTGATAGTGGGCGAGCGGCGTTACAAGGAGTTGGAACGCGGCGGGGAACTGAATGCCAATCCTTCCGGGCTGATGCCTTACGAAACGGTGGTGCAGTCGCGTCGGTACGTGCGCGAGATGCGTCGCGAGGCCCGGAAAAACGGTATGCAGTGGGCGCCCGATTCACCCAATACGGTGATGTACTCCGCTTCGTTTCCTTATGAGGCGTGGATGGACGGAGCCGAAATAAAAGCTTGACCATGTCTATTCGAGGCGGAGCGTGATAGCCGAGTATCCCACGCTCGTGGGAACGCTTTACAATCCGATGCCCCCGCAGGTGATGTTCCTCGTTCCGGAAGTGGAGGTTGTCAAGGCCCGTTCGGAAACCATGACGGCCCGTATCGTGTTCCAGGTAAGCAAGACCACGATAGACATGAACATATTCGACAATGCTGCCGAGCTGGAGAATATATACAGGTTTACCGGCCGTCTTGCCGGTGACGACAAGGTGAAGGTCACGGGTATCCGGATGACGGGATATGCGTCGCCCGAAGGCTCCTACGACTTCAACGCGAAACTGTCGCTCGGGCGCGTGAATACCATTCGCGACCTTGTACAGAAGCGGTTCCCCGGTATCGCAAAGTCGCTTTATACCGTCGGCAATGTGCCGGAGGATTGGGACAGTGTGCGCCATTGGGTAGCTGCTTCCGATATCCGTTACCGGGATGAGGTGCTCGCCATTATCGACAACTACGCTCCCGATGCCCGTGATGCGAAGATACGTGCGCTTGACAAGGGCGCTACCTACAACATGCTGCTGCACGACGTCTATCCCGGTCTGCGCCGGACAGACTATACGATTGATTACACCGTGCTGCCTTTCACGGTAGAGGAGGGAAAGAAGGTCATTCGGACGAATCCCCAATACCTCAGCCTGAACGAACTGTACCAGATAGCCCTGTCGTATCCGCAGGATTCACCCGAGTACGAGGAGGTGTTCATGATAGCCCTGCGGTATTATCCGGACGACCCCGTAGCCAATAACAACATGGCGGCCATTGCGCTCCGCAAGAACGACCTCAAGGAGGCTCACAAGTATCTCGACAGGCTCGGCGACTTCGCCGGTGCACATAACAATATCGGTGTCTTGAAAGCCCTCGAAGGGGATTACCGTGCTGCCGAGGCGCACTTCCGCAAGGCCATCGAGCACGGCAGCAAGGAGGCGAAGTTCAACCTCGAAAACCTCACCTCGCTGCGCAGGCATTGATGCCGGGCCATTGTCCGGAGCGCCGCCCTTGCGGAAAGAGTGTTCCGGACCGCCAGCCGATACTATGGATGAAGGGACTGCCTTTTAAGGCAGTCCCTTTATCGTGTCGTCCGTGTATGGGGGGAGCCGGCGGTTCCGTACGGAGTCTGCCGCCTGCTGCACACAGAGGAGGGGCGGAGAGCTTTCCTTTTTCCGATGTCGGTACGCCCTATCGGACAGGCTGCGGCGGAGAACCCTTACCAGAGTTGTTCGGGGTATTCGCCCGCATCCACCAGGGCGTGTATCTTCTCCACTACACCCGGCCGGTCGGCCGCATAGGTGACACCGAACCAGCTTGCGTCGGTATCGAGTACCTTTTACCTTCGCCGCTCCGCAGCGGATGGCTTCATTGACGACGGTCGGAATGTAGAATTCGCTTTTCAGTTCGTGGCCGCGCTCCGCCAGAAAGCGTGCGAACAGCCGGGCGGAGAAATCCATGTAGTCGGGCGTGAAGCCCCACATGTTCATGGAGACCGGTGTTTCGGGAGCCAGCGCATGGTATTCGTCCTGTTCGTCGCGGAAGATGATGCCGCGGCCCTCCTGACGGCGTATTTCGGTGCATTCCGTGACCGATGTAAGGAATCCGTCCGTATCGGTTTCACATACGCCGCGCGACACCGACCCGCTTTCGGAGAGGGTATTGCCGACCCGGTAGCCGACCATGCAGTATTGTCCGGTACCGTCGGTCCCGGCGAGGAACCGTGCGAGCACCTCAAAGCCATTGCGGCCGTAGAAGTCGTCGGCGTTTATCACGGCGAACGGTTCGCGTACCGTTCCGGCGGCCGTCAGTACGGCGTGTCCCGTACCCCCACGGTTTTACTCTGTCGGCGGGCGGAACGAATCCGTCCGGCAGCGCATCTACCGATTGGAATACCACTTCGGTCGGAATGCGTCCTTCGTACTTGGCGAGTACCTTTTCGCGGAAATCCCGTTCGAAGTGGCGGCCTATGACGAAGACCACCTTTCCGAATCCTGCCCTCGCGGCATCGAAGACCGAGTAGTCCATGATGGTTTCGCCCGAAGGGCCCACCCCGTCGAGCTGTTTGAGGCCGCCGTACCGGGAACCCATGCCGGCCGCCATTATCAGTAGTGTCGGTTTCATGTGAATGCTTTTTTACCGGTGCAAAGATAATGGTTTGTCGGTGGTTCGCATAGGGAAACGGAGAGCCTCTGCCTTCTGTTCGCTCTTTTCGCCTTTGCTGCGGAGACTGTCGGCGGACTGGGGAACGGCGTTTCCTTCGTTCCCTACATCTTCGGCGGTATCCGCCGGATGTCCGGTCGTTCTCCGTGCCTTCCGGCACCCCGTTCCGTTTCCTCTGCGCGGATTAGAATACCCGTTTCAGTATCTCGCAGATGTTTCCCGAACGGCTCATGGTATAGAAATGGATGGCCGGTACACCCGCCGCCTTCAGCTCTTTGGCCTGTCCGACGCTCCATTCAATGCCCACCTCCTTGGCCTGTTCGTCGGTACGGCAACGCGACAGCTCCTCGGTGAGCGCTTCCGGCATATCGATGTGGAACGTCCGCGGGAGCATTTCGAGGTGTTTCAGCGACGAGACGGGTTTCAGTCCCGGTATTATCGGTACCGTAATACCTTCGGCGCGGCACCGCTCCACGAAGTCGAAGAAACGGGCGTTGTCGAAGAAGAGCTGCGTGACGATGTAGTCGGCCCCCGCGTCCACTTTTCGCTTCAGGTTCCGGATGTCCTGCGAGAGGTTGGGCGATTCGTAATGTTTTTCCGGATAACCGGCGACCCCGATGCAGAAGTGGGTGGGGATGGGGTTCTGCTGGAGTTCGTCGAGGTAGACGCCCCGGTTCATGTCGCTGATTTGCCGCACGAGGTCGGAGCAGTAGGCGTGTCCTCCTCTGGTGGGGGTGAAGAAGCGTTCGCCCGGAGCGGGGTCGCCCCGCAGCGCCATCACGTTATCGATGTCGAGGAAGTTGAGGTCTATCAGGATATTCTCTATCGTCTGGCGGTCGAGGCCGCCGCAGACCAGATGGGGAACCACCTCCACGTCGTAACGTTTCATGATGGCCGCCGCCAGTGCCACCGTTCCGGGGCGTTTCGTGACCGTGATGCGCTCCAGTGTTCCGTCCGGCCGCTGGCGTATCACCTCCTCGTCGCGGTGGTAGGTAAGATTGATGAAGGAGGGCGAGAACTCCATGAGCGGTTCGATGGCGTTGTAGACCTTCCCGATGTCGCCGCCCTTCAGCGGCGGCAGGAGCTCGAACGAGATGAGCGTCCTATCCGATGCTGCCAATATCTCTTTTACTTTCATTGTGCCGTGTTTGCGTGCCGTTCCGTGCGGGCGCAGGTACAGGGATATTCGCCGGAAACCGCGGCCGGCTTCCGTATCCTTCTGTCCTGCGTTCGCTTTCGGAACGGTTCCCTTTATCTTATCGTATCAGGGGTTGTTTCCATATTTTGAGTCCGTATTCGCCGCAGATGCCGAACATGTCGTCCTTGATGCAGATGGCTCCCGAAATGGCGGGGATTTTCCGTATCTCGGCGATTACGTTGTTGATGTCCTGTTTGGTGTGTATCTTGTTGGCGAAGGCGGTCGCGTAGCTGTCGGCCAGTGCTGCGTCGCTGCAGACTATCATCACGGCATCGGCCATTCCGAAACTGAGTGATGGCCCGACCGTGCCGGAAGATGTGCAGATGCTGATTCTTCCTCCCTCCGGAATGAAGATGCCGACCTTCTCCGAGAGCGGCGACTGTCCCGCGAATACGGGTATGTCCATCCCTCGACAATGTCGGCGTAGATGTCGCCGCCGTTTTCGACGATGACTTCCCGGCAGTCGTACTCCGTCTTGAGGCGTCGGCCGATGTACTCCGCTATCGCTCCTGCAACGGCGGCCATGGGGCCGACGCCCGCCGTTGCTGCGGCTTCCGCCATCCGTACCAGTATCCCGCGCGCACCGGCGGCCGGGAAATAGGGGGAGGATGACCGCGTAGGTCGGGTCGTTCGTAATGTATGCGTCCATTTCGAGCCGTAGTTCACGGGGAATCTGTCCGGCGAAGAGATTCATTTCGGGGACGTACGATGCAGTGTCGATGCCGATGCAGAGGTCGCTCTCCTTGTAGCTTATCGTGAAGGTTTGCCAACGGTCGCGGTTGAAATTGTCGCGGTATATCCGAATTTTGTACTCTTTCATCGTTAGTCGTTTGCTATGGTGAATAAATGTTGCGGGCATGCCGTCAGGCACAGTTTGCACAATATGCAGTTTTCCCGCTGGAAGGAGAGTTTCCAGTCGGGCGGCCCGATGGTCAGTGCTTTGGAGAAGCAGGCCAGCGCACAACTGCCGCACTGTACGCACCGCTCCTCACGGAAGATGATTTTGTCCGTGACGAGGGCTGTTCCTACCCCTTGGGCGGCAAGGAATTCAAGTGCCTGTGCGATGTCCTCTTCAGGAGCGCTGAACTCCGCGAGCATGGACCCGGCCAGTCCCGGCGCCATCTCCGCCTTGATGATATTGATGCATATGTCGAAACGTTTTATCAGGTCGTGTATTATCGGTTTGTCGCCCGTGCTCTCCGAGAACGACAGCATATATTTCCTTTTCATGTTTTTTCGTATTTCAATGGTTTCTTCCGGGTTCTTCGCGTATTTGCAGTTTCTTGGTCGTAGTACCCGTAGGCATGGGGCGTACCGGCTCGCTCAGCAGGAATTTGCCGCTCCGGATGCGCTCCCTGAGCAGTTCCGCTATCTCGCGGGCTTTGGCGAGGCTCGACACGGGGGCTGTTCTTATTCGGTGGCCGCCGACCTCTATCTCGCCGCTCCGCAGGGCAGCGTAGTTGGTCTTGCCGAGCACCCTGTTGCCGTTGCCGTAATCCACCACGGTCGTTTCAATCTGTTCGTTGCGGATGGATACGCGGCGGGCTAGGTCGGCGTCGAGTATCGGTATCGGAATACCGATGCCGACGAAGAGACTGCATCCGTACTTCTCGTAATACATGCCCCGCAGGTATTCGGTACGCATCTCCCGCAGGTCGCCTATGACGGCGATGGTGCGGGCATTGCTTGTTGGGATACCGTATTCGTTCGTCTCCTTGGAGGTGTTGAACTGCGTCCCGTTCCACGCCACATACCCTTCCGCACCGGCGAGAAAGATGCGCGTACCGAGTCCTATCGTGCGGCACTCCGGGTCGTTGAGCAGGGGCGACAGCTCGCCGGAGGTGGAGTAGCTGGCGTTCTTCATCTTCGGTAGGAGCGTACCCATGTAGGTATGGATGGTGCGGTCGGAGGTGTTGGTCGCCACATTGTAGTTCTGGTAGCAGTTGCGCGGATTGTAGAGATAGGCTTCGTTCACCGTATCCCGGTTGATGTAGGTGCGGATGTGGCGGCGGGGATAGCAGTCGGTCCCTTTGCCCCCCAGGCCTCCAGCAGAATGTCCTTGCCGTTAATGAAGTCTTCGATGATATGCGCTCCGCCGTATTCGGGATTGGCCGGGTTGCAGTCGGTGGCTCCTATGTAGGTATCCACGGCAGCGAGTCCGCCGCTTACGCCCACACCGTTGAGTTCGATGCGTTCCATGCGGATGGGCGGGTCGGAGTGTCCGAAGAAGTTGATGAAGGCGCCCGAAGAGCACATGGCGCCGAAAGTACCGGTGGTTACGACGTCCACCTTGTCGGCTATCTCTTTCCGGCGACATCGTGAGGGCGAGTTGCGACACCTCCTCGGCAGTCAGTACGACCGCTTCGCCGTTCTTAATCCGTTCGTTTATCTGTTGATATGTTTTCGCCATGGTAATGAAATTACAGGGCATAGCTAATGCTATGCGTTGATTGTTAATAATATGCGTGTTTGATTACATGATGCCGTAAGGATACGGCGAACTATGCACGGCCTGTCTTACAGGTCTGTCGATAGTATGTTCCGGGAATAAGATAAGATTAGCGCGCTTGGCGCATACGCATATCCATGGAGAAAAGACTGCGCGACGAACCGCCGCAGTAACATGTCGTTGAAAAAGCTTCTCCTGAAATAGTCGTTTTCATAGCCTTCATGGTTAATTATATTTCCTGTCCTTGGCAGGTCGGGACGTGGCACCTTATCGTTGCGATAGGTTGCCGAAGTTTCATAGAGCCCGTTCTCTCCGCTTCTCGTTATAATTCGGCACTACTTTCACTCATAGTGTTGCCACAAAGGTATGCAAATTTTCATTAAAACCAAACATATTTTTGAAAAAGTGGGAAACTATACAGAAAACGGCTTTTGAAACGGTTCCGTCCGGGTGTTCCGGTCAAGGTCGCATTCGCAGACCTGTCGCGGAGCGGTGCTGCGGCAGTCGGTTTCGGACTCCGGATGGAGCGGAAAACGGAAGGTCGGGAGCCGCCGCGAGGCCGGTTTGCCGAATGGCCGCCGCGTTCCGGGGTTTCGTCTGCTCCCTGCTGTTTCCGTGTATCGGGATAATCCGTCCGTTTCGCTTGGCTGCATTGGCTCCGCCGCCGTGTCCCGATTCGGCATCCCCGGCTTGTACCGTTATATTTCGATGATATATTTCCTATCTTTGCGGATGCAAGACAAAAAAATACAGTGACGAATTTATGGAGTACAATTTCCGCGAAATAGAGCCGCGCTGGCAGAAGGAGGGGGAGCGGCGCAGGACTTACAGGGTGGATGCGGACGCTTCCGCCCCAAGTATTATGTGCTCGACATGTTTCCTTATCCGTCCGGGGCGGGCCTGCACGTCGGGCATCCGCTGGGCTACATCGCCTCGGACATCTATTCGCGCTACAAACGCCTCAAGGGATTCAACGTCCTGCACCCGATGGGTTACGACGCGTTCGGTCTTCCGGCCGAGCAGTACGCCATCCAGACGGGACAGCATCCCGCGGTCACCACGGCGCAGAACGTGGCGCGTTACCGGGAACAGCTCGACAAGCTCGGATTCTCGTACGACTGGGACAGGCAGGTGGTGACCAGCGACCCCGCATATTACCGGTGGACGCAGTGGGCGTTCCTGAAGATGTTCGACAGCTATTACTGTTACGACCGGCAGCAGGCGCGCCCCATCGCCGAACTGACCGAGGCGTTCGCCCTCCCGGGGAACGGAGGGGCTGCATGTCGCCTGTACCGAGCGGATGGAGTTCACCGCCGCCGAATGGAATGCGATGGACGGGAAACGGCGACAGGAGGTGTTGCTGAACTACCGGCTGGCTTACCGGGCCGACACGACGGTGAACTGGTGCGAAGGGCTCGGTACGGTGCTTGCCAACGACGAGGTGGTGAACGGCCTTTCGGTGCGGGGCGGTTTCCCGGTAGTGCAGAAGCGCATGAAGCAGTGGCTGCTGCGGGTGAGCGCCTATGCCGAACGGCTGCTCGACGGCATGGAGCGGCTTGACTGGAGCGAATCGCTCAAGGAGATACAGCGCAACTGGATAGGGCGCAGTACCGGGGCGCAGATGTTCTTCGGCATCCGGGGCAGCGGGCGGAAACTGGAGATATTCACCACACGGCCCGATACCGTTTTCGGATGCCGTTCATAGTCATCGCGCCGGAACACGAACAGGTGTGCGCACTGACGACCGACGCACAACGGGCGGAGGTCGAGCGCTATATCGAAGAGACGAAGAGGCGTTCCGAGCGCGAACGGATGGCCGATACCAAACGGGTCAGCGGCGTTTTCACCGGTTCTTATGCGATTAATCCGTTCACCGGCACGGAACTGCCGGTTTATATCAGCGACTACGTGCTGGCGGGGTACGGTACGGGAGCCATCATGGCCGTACCGGCGCACGACGCGCGCGACTACGCTTTCGCCAAACATTTCGGACTCGGCATCGTGCCGGTGGTCGAGGGGGGCGATATCGACGTCGCAAGTTACGATGCGAAGGAGGGGCGGATGATGAATTCCGGGTTCCTCGACGGCCTGGACGTGAAGGAGGCCATCGAGCGGATGTTCGCGGAGATAGAGGCGCGGGGCATTGGCCGGAAGAAGGTCAATTACCGCCTGCGCGACGCCATCTTCAGCCGTCAGCGTTATTGGGGAGAGCCCTTCCCGATTTATTATAAGGACGATACGGCCTGTCCGTTGCCGGAGGATGCGCTGCCGCTTACGCTGCCCGATGTGCCGGAGTTCCGTCCGACGAGCTCCGGAGAACCGCCGCTCGCCCGTGCCGAGGGGGTGGCATACGGCCGAAGGGTATCCGTACGAGACGAGTACCATGCCCGGTTTTGCCGGTTCGTCGGCCTACTCTTTGCGCTACATGGACCCGCACAACGACCGGGAGCTGGTGAGCCGCGAGGCGAACGCCTACTGGCGCAGCGTGGACCTCTACATCGGCGGTATCGAACATGCCACGGGGCACCTCATCTATTCCCGTTTCTGGAACAAGTTCCTGTATGACATCGGTGTGGCCGTCGAGGACGAACCGTTCCGCAAATTGGTGAACCAGGGGATGATACAGGGACGTTCCAATTTCGTTTACCGGGTTGCCGGGACGAATACTTTCGTATCGCTCGGTCTGAAGGACGGGTACGAGACGCAGCCGATTCATGTGGACGTGAACATCGTGAAGAACGATATCCTCGACCTGGAGGCATTCCGGGCGTGGCGGCCGGAGTTCGCCGACGCGCAGTTTATCCTGGCAGAAGGCCGCTACGTTTGCGGCTGGGCGGTGGAGAAGATGAGCAAGTCGATGTACAACGTGGTCAACCCCGATTACATCGTGGAGCATTACGGAGCCGACACCCTGCGCATGTACGAGATGTTCCTCGGCCCGCTCGAACAGAGCAAGCCGTGGGATACGAACGGCATCGACGGCGTGCACAAGTTCCTGCGCCGCTTCTGGAGGCTGTTCCATGCCGGGGGCGGGGAGCTTTCGGTAAACGAGGAGGCGCCTTCGCCGCAGGAGCTCAAGGTGCTGCACAGGACGATAAAGAAGGTCAGCGAGGATATCGAGAACTTCTCGTTCAATACGTCGGTCAGCGCTTTCATGATATGCCTGAACGAGCTCGGCGACTGCAGCAAGCGTGCCGTGCTCGAACCGCTCCTTGTCCTGTTGTCGCCTTTCGCTCCCCACATCGCCGAAGAGTTGTGGCATGAACTGGGGCACGAGGGAACCATTTTCGACGAGCGCTACCCGGTCTTCGACCCCGCCTGCCTCGTGGAGAACAGTTTCGACTATCCGGTTTCGGTTAACGGGAAAATGCGCTTCAAGAAAGAGTTCCCGCTCGGTGCCGCGGCGAGCGAAATCGAAGCCGCCGTGCTCGCCGACCCGCAGATGGAGAAATACACTGCCGGGAAGGAAGTTCGGAAGGTCATCGTCGTACCGGGCAAGATTATCAACGTCGTCGTGTGACGTCCGTCGGTGTCGTGCGGCATTGCGGTGCCGGTGCGTGCCGCTCTTCCGGAACGTGACCGAAGGCCGGCCGGAAAAACAGACTTTTCCGACCGGCCTTCGTCGTTTCTCGGCTGCGTAGCAGTTGCGGTCACCGGCTTGCGCTGTTCTCTCCTCTCCGCAGCGCGGAGGCAGGCCGATGTCATTTCCGGAAGAGGTAGAACTTCAGGTCCAGCGTGGCGCTGTGTTCGTATCTCCACGGTCTTGTAGTGCCGAATTGGAAGAAGGTGGGACGATAGGTGGCTCCGAACATGATTTTGGGCGTGATGTTGATGTAGGCGGCCACCATGATGCCTGCCGCCCAGTACCGGTCGTCGAGGCGCGTATCGCCCAGGTAGTTCGTTCCGAAACCGGGGTAAGGCGGTTTGTAGGTGTACTTGTTCCGTGCCGCATTCAGGCCGTACCCTACGGTGAAACGGCGGAAATGGAAGTATTCGGCCAGGGAGATGTGTATGGCAGACCATTCTTCGTTGGGCGGCGGGTCGATGCTGGCAGCCGGTCCCCAGATAGTGGCATATCCGGCCAATGCACTTGTTTCCAGTGCGATGCCGCGCTTGTCGCGGTAGAGGTATTCGATGCCTGCGGCGATTCCGATACATCCGCCGTTGTTTCGGCGTATTCCTGTCGAAACGGGAGAAAACGAATAGAGTTGCAGCCACGGGAAGGCCAGCGAAACGTTGACGCGTCCTTTCTGGAACGAGTTTGCATAGCGTGTCGCACGGCGCCCCCCGCGTCTTTCGGTGGCTTTCAGTACGGACCGGTATCGCGGGCGTACGCCCAGCGTCCAGTCGTTCTTGCGGAAGGTACGGTAGCCGTCGCCGGTCCAATAGAGGTCGGGATGTTCGTAGCGGTTGTTGTTGCCGCGGTCTTCGAACATTCCTATCCCCAACGAGAGGAAATTGAGCCAGAAGAGGTCGCTGTTGTAGGCTGCCAGACGGTAGGAGTAGGTGGTGTCGGCGGCGTGTATCTCCACCGACAGCGGTTCCGGGGTGGCGTCGTAAAGCCGTAGGCCGTCTGCGGCGAGTTGGCTGCATAGACAATCCGGGACATTCGGGCGAGGTTCTTTCCCGACGGTTCCACTCCGAGTTCCAGGGCCATTATAATCCGCCATTCCAAAACTACAACGATTTTTCGGGATATTTCAAGGTTTTCCCTTGAAAAAACGACAAAAATCGGCGGTGAAAAAGGGCGTCTAAACTGAAATTAGACGCCCTTTAAATTTGGAAAAAACCGACCCTCTATTTTTATTTGTGATAAATTGGGGTATTGTTTGCTTTTCCATACCCCTCATGGGGTAAGTGAGTTATTTACGCGATACTCGCACGTAGGAAGGCAATGCTGAATCCTGTTAGCACGCCGACGAGTGTAGCGTTGATATCGGCCCATTCGAACGTACCGCGCTTCAGCAGCCTATCCCATAAGAACTCTTTGCCGAATGCGGCCGCAACGCCGACGAGAGCGCCGAGCCAAGGCAGCCAGATTCCGACGGTCAGTGCGATAATGTATCCGCAAAGTACATGTAATAATTTGTCTGTTTTCATATTGTATATATTAAAAGGTAAAACATCATTCAGCCTGGCCGAGAGCCATCCAGAAAAACATACATCCGGTCGCCTCCACTGCACCGCTTGCCGTCAATTTATTGGGCATAACAGTTATCCCGGTGGTCGTGTATGTACGTAATGTCAAACTCAAACTTCCTGCGCCGCCGTTCTGTCTATACGTGTCAGTGTCACATGTAACGGCGTGGTCTTGAATTTTTTGGGAAAGGTTATGCTAATAGGCAGAGCGCTTGAACCGGTTGCCGGAGAATACCGTCCCCACTGGATGAGCAGTCCGGACGGTAACGTTACGCATCCGTCGGTTCCGTAGGAAAAGGTCTCCGTGCCAGCCTGCCAGTCCTGTGCTTCGCCGTTGATGTACAGACGTGTGTATGTCTGCGGTATGGCGCGGCTTCCGCCGCCTGTCAGGGCTTCCAGACGATAATATTGACCGTATAAGCGGGTAATGCGTCCTGTACATATTCGCGCATACGTTGAGGTTCCGGCATCGGGCCGCCCGATAGCGTCATAGCTCGTGAAGCACACAAATTCACCGTATGCAAGGGTCTTTGTTTCAGCGGTATTCGATTGAACGTATCGAAATCCGAGATGGCGATGTTTGCAATTTTCCCCTGCTTTTCGGTCAGTTTTTCGTCGGCATAAGCCGTCGCAGCGTCGAGAGCCGGATTCCCCACCTCGTCGGCATAGGCTTTCACAGTCTCGTCCTGCGGGCCGCTTCATCGGCGGAGAGCCGCAGCAGAAGTTCCTCGCGCACTTCCGTATATCTGGCAGCGTATGTCAGCAGAGCATCCCGGTCGTCTACCGTCGTAGCCGGATAACCGTCGGCGGAATCGGACAGTTCCGCCTCCGCCGTATTGCTTCCTGCCGACACCTAAGAACCGTCATTTTCCTGCCCGGAAGCGTCGTACCATACGGTCGGGGTAAGTCCCGCGGGGGGTAAGGTCAAGCAAACAGCCGAGCGTCACGATACGCAGGGGGTGCGGATTTCGATGTATGTGCCTTCACTGCCAGCCATTGACAGGCTGGTGTACTGTCCGGCCGGGGCTATGTAGCTTGCCGTTACAGCATTTCCGGTGTTGGCCGGAAAGGTCGCCAATACCGCACCGCCGTGTGTCGCTTTGACTGCGCCGTCGCTGCGGTACTCGAACTCGATGAGCTGCATGTATTTCATGTCGGCCTGCTTGTTGTCCAAACGCCAGGCATTGTATATGCTTAGATTGCCGGGGATGTTGTTTGTCGCCCGCAAAAACGTCCCGGAAAAGCCGTTGGCCGCGGACACGTTCCGGGTAATGCTCGTCGCGCTGTTGTTTTGCATCCACGTGCCGGCGGACGCGGTGAAGCTGCCCGAGGGCCATTGCGAGGGCTCGATATTTCGCACGACGGCCGGGACGACCCACAGTTCCGGATGCCCGCCGTTCCATATCGTCGTCAATTCTTCGGCTGTCAGAGCGAAATTGAAGCGGTGGGCGGCGACGAGACGTACACCGGGGAGTGTTCCGGCATCGGCCGCCGCTTCGGTGCCGCCCAAAATAAACCGCTGCGGTTCGTGCGGATAGACGTATGCCGGAGCCTCCTTTACCGTCACCGTGCCGTTGATGGCGGCGATGCACCGCGTATCGCCGTCGTAGGAGACCGCGACGCAGCACAGCGTGCCGAGCGGAACAGTTTTGGCGGCAATTTGCAGACCGCGCACGGATACGACAACATTGCTGCCCGTGTGAAATATGTGACAACCATAACCGATATTTCCGCCTGTGCCCTCGTTATATACGGAAAGGTTTCCGGACGAAGCAGTAGCAGGCGTGACGAAAAACAACGACGGTCGTATGCGGCTGCCCGGCCACTTCCGTAGTCAGGGCCGCGGCCGAAGATTTGAACAGCCCTTTCCCCCATGACTGCACCGGTCGTCCGACCGCGCAGCACCGCATCGCGCACGGCCGTATTTTCGGCCGCGTCGGCTTTTTTCTTGCGCGCCGTCAGTAGTTTCCTTTGCATTCCAAGTAGAGCGCTCCGAGGCGGTGATGTGCTTCACCGCATCGGCCGCATGGTCGGCGAGTGCCTGCCCGGCATTGGCATCGGCCATGCAAACGAGTACATCTTCGCGGTCGGCGTCGTAACGATTTGCATACGCGAGCACTGCCTCTCGGTCTGCGGCCGTCGTGTCCGGAAATCCCGTCGTATCGTAGGAGAGTTCTACCTCGCCCGCCTTGTTGCCGTTCAGGAAATAAGACACGTCGTTTTCCTGGCCGGAGGTGTCGTACCAGACGGTCGGCGTCAGCCCGGCCGGGGTGAGGTCGAGCAGACATCCGACGGCGTCGATTGCCAGGGTGCGTATTTCTATGAAATCGCCCGGCTGTCCGCTCATTTCGATAACCATGTAATTAGCCGTCTCGCCGATTATTTCGGCTACCGCGGCATCGCCGGTATTGGCCGCGAAACTTCCGAAGGTACGCGCGGAGATGGAACCGCTGGAACGGTATTCAAACCGGACACGCTGCCGCTCACGTCGCGTTTTGCCGTCATACCGTTGAAAACCATTGTAGATGGAAATCGACGTTCCTCCCTCCGGTATCTCGAAACGCTGAAAATTACCGGAAAATCCGTTGGCGGCGGCCACATTGTCCGTGCGAATGGCATTCCCGGTATTTCTTGCCCATGTCTCTGCTTCCGGTTTATATGTTGCAGTCGGCCAGCCGAGCTGGCGGACCCTCCGCCACTCATCCGGCACACACCACAGCTCAGGATGGCCGTCGTTCCACGAGGAGGCGATATCGGTATCGGAAAAGGCAAAATTGAATATGCGAACGGAAATTATGCGACCGAAAAAGGGCACATTTTCGCTATTTCCGACCTCGATAAATCGCGCCTCCGCCGCATCGCCGGCGAGGGCCTTGTTCTGGACGACATTGTTAATGACTGCTTTGCAGCCATCCGCCGTTTTCACCAGTACGACCTCGTAGAGGGTGTTGGCCTGTGCGGCGGTCTGATAGGAAGTTCCGCCGACCCGACCGGTTATCCAATTCTCCGCAACGCTGACCGTGTTATGCTGATTGTTGTATCCGTCCCGAAAAACTGCCTGCCGCGTAGTCACGTCATCGCCGGTAACGAATACGATACGTATTGTACGGTCCCCGGTAAACAGCAGCGATTCATCGGTATTTTTGAAATAGCCTTTGTCGAGCCTCGCGCCGGTCAGACGCGTGCGCAATACAGCGTCGCGCACGGCGGTTTCCTCGGCTTCAGCGGCGGCGTTGTCGGCGTGGCTTTCAGCATTGTCCTGCGCCGCGTTCCACTTCGTGCGTTCGGCGTCGGTTATGAAACGGTGCGCGGCATCCTGCATGACATCTACGAACCGGAGGCCGCCGGCTGCGGTTATTTCGAGATAAGCCGTGCCTTCAGCCGGTTTCACGGCCGAAGCCACGGCCTTGTAATCGTAGGCAATAGGCTTGCTCTTCCCGTCGCCGTAGACACGGGAAATCGCCTGCCGCTGGGCGGATAGGTAGAGGGGCATTGAAACGCCCGCCGCACCGGCGAAAGGCATCACCATAACACGGCGCACCTCCGCCGTATCCTCGGCGTCGAGTGCGACCATGCCGGCGGCCACGTCGTAACCGCCGGCCGAATTTGACGTAACCTCGCATCCCTGAATGATGCAGGGGCCGTGCTCGGCGAAAAAAAGCGTCGATGGCCGCGAAGGGTTCCGCCTGTAATCCGACAAGGTCGTCGCCGAAATATTTCCGCACGCCGGCCTGCTGTACCTGTCTTTTCATATTTGTCTATTTCTGAATGATTTTATATTTAACGAGCGCCTGTTTGAAGCGTTCTACATCGGCTACGACCTGTTCGATATCCACGCCCTGCGGGATGTAGATAACAACATCGACGTCGCCGAACTGTTCGCGCAGTTCCCCCTCCAGCGGGACTTCGGCCGTCGGAGTTCCTTCCGCCTCCAGCGCAAGGTCGAGACGCTGCGTATCCCCTTCCTCTTCGAGACATATCCGCAGTCCGCCGTCCTCGTAGGTTTCAACGCGAATCGCAACAGGCTGGCCGTACTTCTTGCGCAGATAGCCCTCGAATACACGTACTTGAAAGGTCACGTTCATCAATATGCGCGTGTCGTCCCGCCACGTCTCGAAATCCGCAAAGAGCCCGGCCAACGGGGCCGTCAAGCGTCGCAGCCACCACAGCCGCACGGGCTGCCGCTTGTGCGCAGGAAGCAGCTGCCGTACCAGGTTACGATAATCTATACGAAACGTTCTCATAATTCTACCTGTTTGGCGGACACGAAGGAGAGCGCGCTGCCATCATCGTAATCGAAATACCCTGCTTCCAGTTCGTCGGCGACGCCTACCTCGGCAAATTCCTCCATGCTCGTGCCCTTGCGTTCCAGTTTTTTCAAATCAACCGTTACCACGCCCTCCGCGGTCATCACGGCCGCCACGAGCTTTTGCCGGTAAAGTATCGAATTGAAGTCCTGCCCCGTGCGAAAAGCGTCCAGGGCCTCCGTTACCCGCTCGCGCACGGTCGTAGCCGGGACGGCCGGGTCGTAAAAACTTGCATATCGTAGCGCACTTTGTCGGCAGTCGTCGATACGGTTTCCGTTTGGGTTCCGGCGAATTTGATGCTTTCCACGTAGCCCGAAAAATTGTGCAGCTCGTCAGTAGTCAGGGGACGATACGGTTCTGATTATCGAGTTTGGCGACCTTGATACTAAGAAGTCCGGCACTTTCCGTTACGGCTACTACGCCGATAATACGAGCCTCCGCATCGTCCTCCGCGTAATAGAGCTGCGCCGTCTGCTCATCGAAAAGCAGTTCGTGGCCGTTCTGAAAACGCCGGCACTGCTCGACATACCATCTTACGGTACCCGGGGCGATTTTGTCGGCCGCCTCGTCCACTTCCGCGCGGAACAGGTCGAGCACGACCTCGAACAGATGTATAGCCGTAGCCACCACCCACGTCCATAACCGCCACTCCGCCGCAGAGGAGGAGGAAAGGCCGGGGCGGTCGGCCGTCAGACCGTCAATCATCCCCTGCTGTATATCCTTAATCGTCCGTGCCATCGAATGTGTTTATTTCTTTGTCGTTCAATTCCTTTACCACTGTCTGCCGACACATGTCGCTGTCCGTGTCTACCGTGACCGTCTGGCCCGGCGCGAGCGCTACGTCCAGGTAGCAGCCGTTGTCGGCGAGATAGTCGATACCCAGAGATACGAGCGCCTCCGGGTCGTTCACGAGGTCGGGGTTGAGCGCCAGAAGCTGGCCTGCCGCCTCCGCCGTACCGTAATATTTGACAGCCACGTCGAGCAGCGTCTGATTGGCTACCGTCTTAATCGTTTTCATCGCCGTATCCCCCTCTATTATCAATTCCCCCGTACCGTTGAAGGCTACGCGGGTGATGTCCATGCCGTCCTCCTGCATCTGCTTGCGGACGTTTCGCAGAAAGAGTTCCGCGTCGTCCTGGATGTACTCAACGGCGGCCACGCCGAGCGTCGGCGCCTCGCCCAAAGTCACCCGGAGCGGCGAGCAGAATGTCCCGCTTGTGCTGGCCGGTCGCCCGCTCGGTCGGGGCCAGAACAAGGTCGTCGCCCGTGAAGTCTATATCGCCATCCGCTGTCTGTAAAATATCCCGCATGGCTATCCTATTCTATTGTACATCCGAATGTCCCGGTTACGGGGCCGCCCGACGGGGGCGCCACGAGACCGGCCGTGTAGGTTATCGTAGCCGATTTTATAGCGGCTATCACCGCGTCGGCCAAAGCGTCGGCCACTTTGTCGAGCGCCCCGGCCCGGTCGTCCTCCTGATTCATCACTTCGGTGAAAGCCGTCTTTACCGAGGCTTTTATCGTCGCCTTTACAAGTGTCATTTTTATGCCGTTAAATAATTCTTCAAGTCCTCTTTAATTTGCATGAAATCCGCCGCGTTTATCGGCGGTCCGGAAGGCCCCGTCCCGGTCGTCACCGTGAGCGCGCATATCGCGTCGATGAGCTGTTCCAGGGTGGAGCGCAGGCCGCTGCCGCCGCGGCCCGCGGCGAAACCTTCCGCCGTCATGGAGAAAGAGCTCTCTCCCACGGAGAGCCGCACTTCGTCCACTTCCGAGAACATAGCCACGTAAAGCTCGTTGCTGCCACCGAGGCGGGAAACGAGAACGATGCTTCCGACGGCCGGCAGAAAACAGAATCCCCTACGCCCCGCATCGGCCACGGCATACAGTAGCACGTCGTCGTATGTCACGTCCTCGGCCTCGACCGTACACGTGCGGCGGTCGCCGTCCACTCCGCGCACCGTGGCCGGGAAGGTCTCCCCGCCGGGGGCTCTGCCTATGCCGGACAGCCTCCGGCGCAGTTCGATGATATCCGCCTCGCCGCTCATATTGCCGTTCCTATTTCGACCGTCCGCCGTCCTCCTCCGGAACCGAAATCGACGGTAACGGTGGATATGTAATACTTCCCCGACCGTTCCGCATATACAGGGTCGGTCAGTTCGGCCACCATACCTGGGGCTGCATACGGTTCGAGAAACGTCGTGATGCTGCCGTCGTATCCGTCCGCGGTTTCGCGCTCCAGCTCGTTCTGCGCCAGTGTCGCCAGCTCCTGCATGTCCTGTACGTCATAGAAGTAGAGCGTCCGCGCCGAGCCCCCTTCCGTACCCTTTTTTTTCGCCTCGACGCGCGTGCCGTCCTTTTTGTAGCAAATCGCCTTGATTTGTATTTTAACGTCTTTCCTGTTCAAATACTGCAATTTATCATCATTGATGACGTTGCCGCGCAGCTCGTATTTCACGCTGTCTCCCCACGACCTTTTCCGGCCGGCAAGCATAGACCTTTCCGTCCAGGTCGAAAAACACGGCCAGGCCGTAACGTTTCGTAAGGTCGGCCAGCACGGAGGATACGGACTTGTCCGGAACCGCGTAATTTTGCAGGGTCAGCGTTTCGGCATATCCGACCTCAAGACCGCACTTTTTGAGCAGTGCGGCGAGGGTCGTCGTGCCGCTGGCGGTGATGTTGCGGCGGCGACACTGCCAAAACTCGTCCTCGCAGACAATTTCCAGCGGCGTGCGAAGATTGAGCGCTTTTACATATCCTCTAAATTCCAATCTGTTGCGCCCGTCATAACCGAGACGTATCTCCACCCGGTCGCCGACGGCAACGGCCTGCGCCGTCTCCACGCGCGTGGCCGGCAGGTCGGCCTGCCGCAGCACGGCCGTGACGGGCACTTTGATAGTAGCTGTCGCGCCGAGAGCGTACACCGAGCGCTTGACGGTCACGCCATGGACCGCCGAAAAGCGTTTGCCACCGATTCGTATGTCACATGTCAGCACGTACATGATTACTCGATTATCAATTCGACGGCCGCGTCCGTATGCGCCGTAAACTTCACTATTTGAACGTGTTCCGTTCCTCCCATCGTCGGAAACTCGATTTTGTCGAAAACGAATTTATCATCCCGGCCCACTACCAAGTCGGTAAGGGCGGAAATGAGCATGACGGCCTCGTTCAATTCCCACATCTCCCGCATCTGTTGCACGGCCTGCTCCGGATAATTGCCGTCCTCGCCGATAAGTGCGGCAGTAATGGAAACTTTGTAACTATCCACATTTACAAGCTCGTTGACCGTGCCCCGGCGACCGGTAAGAGCCGTCTGCACGATACGTTTCTCGCCCGATATGCTGATGGCCGCGCACGGCAATTCTATGTTGCCGAGTGAACATTCCACGCTGACGGGCATAAAGTACCATCGGCCCGTCGTCGCGTCCTGCCGGCGGATTGGCGTGCCGCCCGCGGTCATCTCCGTCCGCAGCGCCGGGGCCTCCGCCATTCCCTCGTATGTCTCCGCCTGCCGCCGCGGAGCGGGACGCTGCCCGCGGCGAGCATGCCCGGATAAATTTTGCCTCGCTTGTTGGCTATTTCCAGCAGCAGACCGGCCACATCGAAACGGTGCCGCATCCCCGAATAATCGTTACGCCTGTCCATCGGTCACTTCCATTAGAACGTCCATAATCTTTTCGCGTATCTCGTCCAGTCCCTGGCCGTCTGCCGAGGCGATGTTGATGACGATTTGGTCGCAGAACTTGTCAGCCGTAATACGCGGACGGCCCTCGTCGTAGTCGCGCGTATCGACGGCCGTCGTTTCTTCGCCGCCCGGTAGGGCTGCAGCCTGCGTTGCGGCGGGCGACGCGGCGGCCAGACCGAGGGAGGCCGCGGCAGTCAGCCCGGCCAGCTTTACGCGGCCGAGTTTGGAGGTAATGGCCGAGTATGCCGCCGTCCCTTTCTCGTTTACCGCCACACTGTCCAGGTCGAATACCCCGGCGGAGGAGGAACGGCCCGTACCGCCTCCGAGCGCGGCCGACAATTGCTGTAAGGGCCGGCCGCCGCGGCCGTCGGGAACGGGGCCGTCGGGGGCGGGCGTGGTCGTCGGGGCCGGAACCGGTGCCCCGTAAAAAGCAAGTCGATACGGCCGAGGCCCTCGTTGTAATCGCCGACCGCACGGGAGAGCTGTTTAATATTTCCCGTAACGCCTCGGTATATCCATGCTGTCGCGCCGCGGGCTATTTCGTCCCATAAATCGCCTATGCCGTATTTGTCGCGGATTGCCTCTTCGTCCGCCTGCCAATCCTCGCCAGCCTTCATCTTGTCGAACATCCGGTTGAAGTCGCCGGCGAACTGCTGCTTCTGGCCGTCGTCCACCCGTTTCAGCAGTCTTTCGAGAACTTTCGTGCGCGTCTTTTTCAGGTCGGCCACGACGTCGGTCATGGCCTGGTCGCGAAACTTGTTGAGTAGCTTCCGTTCGAGTTCATTGTTTACGCGGTCGAGCGCGTCGCGCAGGTCGTCGTTCGTGGCCGTTTCGGTAAGCAGGGACGGAATATAAGTACCGTACTGCGTATTGATACGGGCGATGGCCGCGGCCCGTTCGTCGCTCCCTTCCGCCGCCTTCATCGCTGCGTCGAAGTCTGCCTGAGTAGCGTCTTTCGATTTGGCGAGTTCCGTGTTGAAGGCGGCGAACGAGGCGGTGGCCTTGTCCGTTTTTCCCGTCAAACTGTAAATGACGCCGGCCAGCGTGCCGATGCCGGAATCAGCCAGCCGACGGGCGAGGTGACGAAAGCCGCGTTAAGCAGCCGGACGGCCCCGGCCAAAACTCGCGTACCGGCGGCCGCGATGTTGTGAACGACCGTTACGGCGAGCACTTTTATTTTGTGAGCCGAGAGGGGCGAGGCCGAGGGCTCCGAGGGAGGTCGTCAGCCCGATGACGACGGGGTCGCCTTCCCCGGATGCCGTCGATGAACCAGCCCAACACACCGCCTACGGCGGAAATGATGCTGCCCGTGACGACGAGCGCTTTCCCCAGAACGGTTATCCCGACCTCTACGATTGGCAGGGCTGCCTGTCCTACTTCCGCAAGCTGTGTTTTCAGCGAATTCCATAACTCTTGCGCACGCTGTACGGAATTGGCCGAGAGCTCCAGCGCCCGGTCGGTCGCCCCGGCCGAATCGGCCACTTCGCGAAGAGACATACCCAATTTGTCGATGTCCGAGGCCATTACCATAAAGGCGCTTTTCGCCTCCTTATCGACGATGCCGAGCGATTCTATAAAATTGCTCTTCTGCTGGTCGGTCATGGAACCGGTAACAGCCTGTATCTGCTTGAATATATCGAGCGACGAACGAATGCTGCCGTTCTTGTCGTAAACGTCGATGCCTGCCTTAGCCATCTTTTCGACCACTTCGCCGCGGCCGAAAATCGAATACATGTTGGACATGAGCGTCGCAGCCCGCTCCGCACTCTGTCCCTTTCCGGTCATGTACGCGAATACGCCCGCAACCTCCTTTGTAGCTGTATCCGAGGGCGTCGGCCCCGGCGATAAGGTTCGGCATGTAACGTGCAAAATCCTCGAACTCGCCCGCACCGACGCGCTTTTGCCTCGACGAATACGTCGAGCACTTCCTGAGCGGTCGTCTTCTCCTTGCCGACAATGGAGAGCGTCTGGGCGAGGGCGGCAGAAACGACGCCCATGTCGGCAAATTGCGATTTCGCACCCCGCTGCGTGGCGTCGAGAATAGACAGAGACAGGTCGAGGTCGCCCGTCTGGGAGATTATCCGTTCCAGGGCGGCCGGCGCGGCGGCAAGGTCGGCCTTGTTGCGTGCCGTAATCTCCTTTACCCGCTCGGTCGCTTTCTTCAGGCTCTCCTCGTCCAGCTGGGCGGTGATGTTTACCTTCGCCATCCCCTCGTCTATGCTCATGGCGTTTTTTACGCCGAGGCCGAGACCCGCCGCCGCAACCGTAGCCGGATTGACGAAACTGCCGAAACCGCCGGTAAGGTCGGCGAAAAAACGTTTCATTTTCCCGCCGCGGCCAGCATTGTCGAGCCGGTCGATTTGCCGCGTCAGACTGTCTATCTCCTTGTTGTACTGGCGAATCTGACTGATATTGCGCGGGTCGATGATTTCTTTCTCGGCCCGCAGCAGGTCGAGCCGCTGACGCAGCACGGACAGGGAGCCCCCGAGGTCTCGCGCAGAGCCCTGCAGCGCCCTGTTCTGCGCCGTCAGCCGCGAGCGTGGCGACCGTCCGGTCCGACGTTCCGCTAATCCTCGTAAGCGCAGAACTTGCCCGGTCGGTGACGCTCAATATGTACTCGACGTTGTTTGCCATCGTTTAGCCAGCCAACATTTTACCTATCCTTTCAGCTATGCGGCCCTCCGCCCACACGGCCATTTTTACCTGAAAGCACCACTCCGCATCGCAGAGCGTATCGGGGTCGAGATGGAGAACCGAGCGGATGAGCGCGCTTCCCGCGTGCAGCCAGCCGGGACGGTTCTCCAGGCCCGACCCCTCTATACCTTTTTTAAGTCGCTCTCGACGATTTCGATGATTGCGTCAGCGTGGGGGAGTATGCCCAAGAAATAGCGGTCCTCGTCAAGAAGCGCACTGTCGCCGCCGAGCCAGCAGTTTCGGAGAAGTATTTCTTTGATTTTCAGCCCGTCCACACCGCCGAGGACGTTTGCCGAGGCGATAATTCGGCGGTCGGGGCGGCGCAAATAACCTTTCCGGCCTTCGGCCTCTACACAGAACACGTCGCCGTACTGCTTTTTCCAGTCCTCGATGATTTTGGGGGTGATTTCTGCCGCCGCGGGGGCGGCTGTCTTTTTCTCTGCCATTGATGTAGAATATTGTTTATGTGTATGTTGCCGTTTTTGGGAATATTTTCCTTGTATTTGTTGCCTAAAAACAGGGTTTTGGAAACTTTGAAAGGACGTTTAAAGAGCGGGGTCGAAAGACCCCGCCGGTTATACGTCAAAGTCGACGCCCAGGGCGATGAACGGCAGGGCGTGCTCGCTGTACAGGTCGCCCGCTTTCATGCCTTTCGGCAGCTCTTTTTATCGAGGCGTTATGAATCTTGTCCGTCACTACCACGCCGTTCTGCTCGCCGTAAGTGACTACGATGTCGAAGTCCACGTCGAGAATGTCCTCGTATCCGCGCTGGCGTTGTATCCCGCCCCGCGGACGTAATCCTTGTTTTTCGTCGGCTTGTACTCGATACCCCGCAGACCGGCAACGAACTGGCCGAAAACGTACACTCTGATGTCGCCGTAAGCATACTCTTTCTGATTGATAACCGTTCTCATGGCTATTCCGATTTGATTGCCGGATTGGTAAACTCCAGCGTTACCTCAAAAGTTTCTACGACGCCTTTCGGCTGAATGCGGCACACGACGCGGATAGTCTCGGACGTCAGAATATTCTGGCCTTCGGGGATAGACACGGCGAAGGAGGTGATTTCGCCGTTCATCTGAGTAAGTACGGCATTTTCTATCATCCCTTCGTAGCTCGTCCGCTGGCCGGCCGACAAGTCGCCGTCGCTGTCCGTGTCCACGTCGTCGAGTATCTCGTCGATGAGCGTGTCGTACACGATTATCCGCGCTTTGTCAACCGTGCGGCCGTAGCGCAGCTGCGCATAGTCGTCCGTCACGGGCGCGGCCGCCGGGTCGCCGTTCAGATAAGCCCCGTTCTTGCGCGGATACGCGACGGGGATAATATATCCGGCATCGTGCAGGCTGTCGGCCAGCCCGTCTGCGTCGATGTAGCTCTGCCCGTCGGTCAGATACATGTCTGTGCCGATGGAACCGGAGCGAACACGGCCGATGGACTGATGCACCGAAAGCGAGGCCGCCCGGCCGAGCACGCGGCCGATGGCCGCCGTATGTTTCACCGCGTCGTCCGATGCCAACACGTAACATACTGCGTTCGTGGAGGATTCACGCGGTTTGAACAGGCTGTCCACCTCGGCGTCGAAAGCCGGGGCCGGCATGAGCAACCGGAAGGGGTTCACTTTCCCGGCCGCATAGCTTTCGATAACGGCCTGCGCCTTTTCCGCCGCCGTGATGGCGTCCTTGTCGATGCCCTGCGTTGTGTCCGCTTCATATTCCGTGGGCGGAATTTTGTTCACCCCCCACCAGGCGGACACGGCCGCCGGAGGCGTCGATTAGTTTGCGAAGCGGAGAATCCGCCGCACTGTCGCACATCTGCGTGAGGGGTGGTCGCTTCGGCAACCACGAGCAGATGGAGTTCCGCACCGTCGCCCGTCTGCTCGTAAAATGCCGTCACCTCTTTGTAAACGAGCGGGTTATTGTCGGCAGTTACGCCGAGCGCTACCAGGTCCGCCGTCCCGGAAAGCTGGTAATGTTTGTTGAGCTCCAGTTTCCCGGACACGGTCGCACCCGTGAGCAGCAGGGCGGCCACGCCGTCGTCCGTCGCGGCACTGCGCCCCAAATTGCCGTTACCCAGCGTGATATTTACGTTCGGTCTTGCCATAACTATTTGATTTTGTAGGTTTCTACATTTTCACCGCCGGGCAGGCTGTTCTGGTGCATGACCGCCAAGCCGCGGTCGCCCTCCAGAAATACCATTCGGTCGGAAGTCACGTGAAAAGTACGGTTGTGCGGATATGCCTCGACGTACTCTTTGAGGAAGTCCGGTATGGTTGCCGTAGCCTTTCGCGGGCCTTTTTCGAGCCTCGTTCACGGCCACGTTCTCCGGCGCTTCCGGGGCTTCCTCCTGGCCGGAAACGTCGCCTGCAGGAGCCTCTGCCGGGGTCTCCAGGGTCTCCGATATCGTCGTGTCCTGCGGAACTTCCGGTGTTTCCGAAACTTCCTGGGACGGTACCGGCTGCGATATCTCGGCCTTTTCCGTATCGTTCTTTTTCATAGCTATTTACGTTTTACAAGTTTGATAATTTTGTAACCTCCGACCGCCACCGCGGCGGCGGTCAGCACCTGCCCCAAAACGCATCCAAAGCGTTTGCCACCAATTCAGGCGATTCACCTCTACTGTCTTGATAATCACTTCTTTTTTCGGCTTTCAAATCCTGACGGTAACGTTCTTTCAGGGTCAGATATATTTCCATGCTGTCGATGGATGCTGTAGCAGTCAATACGTTATCCTCGATGCTTACTTTGGGGGGCGGGAGACGAGTGCCCGCCCGGTACTCCCTCAATTCCCGCAGCCGCGCTCGCCCCAGACTGTCGCATTCGACCAGTGCGCGAACCAGTGAACTGTCCGCCTCGACGGTAACGACCGTGTCCCGAAGTACCTCACGAATGACTACGCTGTCGGTTGTCCGTTTTTCGTTCGATACCGTCATCCGCGGCCTCGCCGCGCATCCGGCCAGCGTCACGAGCAGCACCAGGAGCGCCGCCATCCGGCAAATCATTTTTCTCATTGATAATTTCCCTTACTAAATCGTCTTTCGCCGCGGCTTTTCCGCGAAACCATTTTACAATGGCCAGAAACACGGGGTGAGCCGTGATGACGGCCATGTTTTCAGTATGGAGAGCATTTCGACCGCGCAAATGAACGCTCCAATAGCGCGATGAGCCACGAACCATTCCACGTCGAAAGCCCGTTCGGCAGCGTATGCCAGCACCAGTGAGAGGATGTAATTCACAAGTTTGGCGGCGCTCTTGCGCAGCCGCCGCGAGGTGCGGGGGGATGTTGCGTCTTTTTCGACGCAAAAGAATCCCCGTTACCAAATCGGCCGCAACGAAAAGCATCAATACGACGAACATTTCGTACACAGCGGGGAAAAATAGGCCAGCGCGGCCAGCCCCAGGCTTAGGAAAAATTCTCGCATGCTTTTCATCGTCTGTTATTTACCGGTTTCCTCCTCGCTGCCGGAATCCGTGCTGTTGACGGATGCCTCGGCTTTTTCGGAGTAGAGAGCGGCCGTGTACTTGCCGCGGATAGGCAGAGCCGTAAAACGCTGCTGATAACCGAGAATGTCGCCGCGCTGTTCAGGGTCCTTGTACTTGGCGAAAACCTCCGTCGTACCCATTGCACGCATAACCTCCGTGTCGCAGTACATGAGCGATGCCTGTGTGTCGGTGTCCTCTGTAACGGCCGCGCCGTAAGCCTTTTTTCACGCCCGTAGCGGCTGTGTAGTAAGGCAGGACGGAGGATGTGTAAGTGCTGATTCCCCAGATTTTTCCGGAGGCCATCATTTCCTTGAACAGCTTCATGTCCTCGGCCAACAGGTCGGCCTCGTGTATGGCGTTGAGCACGAGAACGAGTTCGTGTTATCAACAAGAACTTTAGGGTCAACGCCAGCCTCGGCCAGATTGATTTTGTTGTATTCGACAAACTCCGACATATCGACGGAGCGCGAGAGGAAGGATGTAGAGGGGATAAAGCCCTCCTTCAACATCGCAATCCATAACTGTTTTTCAATAGGCATACAGTGTAATTGTTTGATGATTAGACACGTTTGAGAATTTCGGCGTAAACTTCCGGAGCTTCGGCCTTCAGCTTGTTCAGACCGGCCATGTCGTTCTGCATCCATGCGTGCAGATTCCACGTCTTACGCTCGGCAGGGATGGCGGAAGTTCCGGCCGTTCCCCACACCTGAGCGGCGAGCGACGCTTTGGCCGGGATAGCCTCCAGGGCGGCTTTCGTGGCCTCGAAGTCTGCCGCGGCCAACTTCTCGTATGTCGCCTTTTGGTCGGCCGTGATACGGCCCTCCCTGACGGCAAGCGCTATCATGTCGGCACACGCTTTTTCACGGGCCGTTCGCACTTCGGCCTCCAGCTTTTCGCGGGCCGCTTTTTCCTGCTCGTACTTGGCCGAGAGCTGCACGATGGCCGCCGATACGGCCGCGGCGTCCGCTCCCTCGGATATCCCCAGCACTACCTGTGCGGCGGCCGAAAGGGTTACTGCGGCGGGCGCAGGTGCCCCGCCTTTGGTTTCGATGTTAGGCATATTTGTTTGATTTAATGTGAGTTTGACGATGTTATCCAGATAGGAGGCCAGCTGCTCGCCCTCCACCGGCTGCCGCTCCGAATTGTTGACGCACAGTGAGAGTGCCCCCGCATTGCTCGGCAAGGGCGTTACGGAACTCTCGACCATCTCCCAATCCGTGACGTGCAGTTCCGTATCGTTCGTCACGGGGTTCTGCCGGTACTCTGCGGCATGTATGTACAGACCTATCGATGCTCCTTTCAGAAATCCCCGTTCTACCTGCCCTTTGCGTTCGCGGCCCAATTCCGTACCCTCGTCGAATACGGGCGTGGCCGTCAGCAGGTCGCCCTCCACGGCGAGCTCCTCCCAGCGGCCGACGAGCTTGCTCATGTCGTGGTTGTCGAGCATCACGGGGTTGTCGTCGAACCGCTCGAAACGCCCGCCAGCGTTTTCGAGATAGAAGCCGTGCGAGTTCTTTACGCGCTGGTCGTTCAGAATGAATTTCGGAAGTGGCATATCCTCGATTTTTCGGCAAATATCCGCCCGAAAAACATGTCTAACAATTTTATATCCAACGGTTTAATGACTTTTAGCAAAGCCCGCCGGAACAGACGACTTTTGCGGAAAAAAGAGATATGAACGCTCCGCGACACAAGTTATACAAGGACGCTGAAACACTGTTCGTGGAACAGGGCATGACCTGCGCCGCCATCGCCGAACAGCTGTCCATGACCGAAGCGACGCTTTCCCGATGGCGTCGCCAGATGAACTGGGACGAGCTGCGGGCCGCGGCTCTCGCCGCACCGTCGACTATACGGAAAATATTGACAGCCGAACTCCAGCACATAGCCGGAGGCGGTCAGCCGCGCGTGGACGCCGACGCCCTAAGCAAGGTTGCGAAAGCGCTGAACTATTTCGACGGCCGCGTGGCCCTCAGCGTCGTCATTTCCGTATTCAAGGAGTTCGACACGTGGATGGCGGGCATCGACCCCGCTCGTGCCGTAGAGATTTCCGAGGCACATCGCCTGTTCGTGAATTATCGCGCCGAGGCGGATTCCAACCGATAAATCCCCGACCTATGGCAATCGACATCAAATTCCAAAAGCTATTGGGCGATTATGACGCACATTGCCGCCGCATCGCCCGCTCCACGCTCATCGACTTAAACGAAACGCCCGCACAGCGCATCGCCCGCGTGCGGGGGCTGGAGGAGAATTACGTGCGCTGGTTCGAGTATTATTTCCCCAATTTCGCCAAAGTACCGTGCGCGTGGTTTCATAAGAAAATGGCCGATGATATCGTGCCTGCCACGGAAGTGTATGAATTGCTGGAGATTTACCGCTCCGGCGCGAAATCCGTGCACGCCGACATGGGTATTCCCCTGTACCTCATGTTTACAGGGCGCATGTCTTTCATGCTGCTCATCGGCGAGACCGAACGTAAGGCCCAGCGGCTGCTTTCCGCCTGCCAGGCCCAGCTGCAATACAATAAACGTCTTATCAACGATTACGGCAATCGTTACCAGCAGGGCGACTGGTCGGCCGGAGAGTTTCTCACCACCGACGGCGTGCGATTCATGTGCCTCGGTTTCGGCCAGGACCCGCGCGGTATCCGCGAGGAGGAACGCCGTCCCGACTACATCGTCGTGGACGATGTGGACAACAAGAAGCACGTAAACAACGACCGCATCATGCGCGAGGGGGTGGAATGGCTGTTCGAGGACCTGATGGGATGTTTCGACGAGGCGGACGGCAGCGTAAAACGTTTCGTTTATGCCAACAACAATTTCCACAAAAACAGCATCACGAATCGACTGAAGGCACAGTTCAAGGTGCAGATAGCCAAAGCCCGCGAGGCGGACGTACCCGCGAAATACCGCATACTTTCGGTTCCGGCCGTAAAAAGACCTCGCCACATTCGAGCCGAATTGGCCGGAAAAAACGTCGGCCGAATATTGGCGCAGCAAATTTCAGAATACCCCGTCGCGCTCGTTTCATGCGCGAATATATGCACGTCCACATGGAGGACGGGGCGGTGTTCCGCGCTGCGGACATGCAATGGAAAAAGATGCTTCCGCTGAACGAATATGACGCACTCGTGTTTTACGGCGACTTGTCCTATAAAGCGGCTGCCTGTTTCAAGGGCATGGTACTCGTCGGGAAAAAGGGCCGCGAATTCCACATCATCCACACCTTCCTGCGCCAATCCACGCGGGCCGTGCTCGTCCGCTGGTTGTACGACCTGTACGAGGAGAGGGGACTGCAACGTTGCCGCAAAATCCGCTATCTCATCGAGGGGCTGTTCAGCATGGACGAGTTCGTGAACGACTTCGACGCCGAAGGCGATACACGCGGTTATTACATCCCCGTGCGGGCCGACAAAAGGCCCAAAGGCGACAAGTACGACCGTATCGAGGCGACGCAGTCTTATTTCGAGCGGCGAAACGTCTGGTTCAACATCGACGAGCGCGAGACCCCCGACCAGGTCGAGCTCGTGGACCAATATCTCGCCTTCGAGAGGGCAGCGGCTCGATGGTGGACGGCCCCGACGCCGTCGAGGGGGCTCTTTCACTGCTCAACAGCGTGACCCGGACACAGCGGGCCACGTACCGCGTAGGATACAGAGATTCACGAAAATACTAACTGAAAATGAGACGAATTACAGACATCGTGCTGCATTGCAGCGCCACGAAGGAGGGCCAGCGGGTCACGGTCGAGGATATCGACCGATGGCACCGTCAGGCCGGCTACAAAAAAATCGGATATCACTACGTCGTCTATCCTGACGGCTCTATTCATGTCGGCCGGGATATTTCCGAGGTCGGGGCGCACGTGAAAGGCCACAATGCTACATCCATCGGCATCTGCTACATCGGGGCCTGGACGCGGCCGGCAAACCGAAGGACACGCGCACGTCCGAACAGCGCGCAGCCATATTTTACCTCCTCCAGAAACTGCGCGAGGAGTTCCCGCAGGCACGCATACGCGGCCACCGCGATTTCTCGCCCGACCGGAACGGAAACGGCATTGTCGAACCTTTCGAGTACATCAAGGAATGCCCCTGCTTCAATGCGGAGGATGAATACAAAGACCTGTAAGCCATGTTTATAACGAAAGAAGAGTTACAGACGGCCATTTACGAGTATCAGCTGGCCGACATTACAGGCATGGACGTGGACGACATCGCCGTGTGGCACGCCGTGGCGGCCGCCGTATCGGAAGCGTCGAGTTACCTGAACGCGAAATACGATATCCGGGCCATCTTCTCGGCCGAGGGTGACGACCGCCACCCGCTGCTGGTCGAGCACGTCAAGAGCATCGCCGTGTGGTACATAATCAAACGCGCGAACACCGACATCATCTTCGACCGGGCGAAAGAGTATTACAAAGCGGCCATCGACTGGCTGAAACTCGTTGCCGGGGTCGGAACCGACGACGAAACCATCGCCCCCGACCTCCTCTGCGGCGTACCGAAGGAGAGGAAGGCGGAAGTGTCGCCACCCCCTTCCGTTTCGGCAGTCACCCGAAGTTTGACAACGGGCTCGACGATATGTCCTTTAATTACCGTTTAAGAGGCTTGAAATATGACTAACACACGCACGTCCGGCAAATCCCCCGTCCGAGGCGAGAAAAAGGCCGGAAAGGGCGGAAAACAGAGTTTCCGCACATCCGCCCGACGGGACGGTTACGTAACTAAAATCGTTCCGAAAACCGTGACGCGGACAAGGGCCGATATCGCCCTTTGGAAGTCCGCCCTGCGCGCGGCCGACAATGTGGAGAATCCTCGCCGTACTCGTCTGCAAAGACTTTACGCAGACATCATGCAGGACGCGCATCTCACGTCCCTCGTGGAACTGCGCGTGCTGTCCCTGCTCGGCACGCCGTTCACGCTCAAACGCGACGGCGAGGTGGACGAGAAGTGTACGGCACTCCTCGCCGCCGCCGCGTGGAAACGCGATATCGACCGATTCGCGTGGGAGGAAATGCTCTACGGCCATTCGCTCATCGAACTCACTACGTCGCCGGATGGGACGCCGCAGGTAACGCTGCTTCCGCGTACAAATGTAGTCCCCGAACAGGGCGTACTACTTCTGTCGGAGGACGACGGCGACGGCATTCGCTACCGCGAGGCGCGCGAATATGAGACATGGATTCTGGAATTCGGGAGCCGGACGGAGTACGGCCTGTTGAATAAGGCCGTCCCGCATGTCCTCTTTTCGCGTTTCGCCCAATCCTGCTGGTCGGAGCTGTGCGAAATATACGCCATACCGCCCCGCGTCCTCAAGACGAACACACAGGACCCGGAGATGCTCGACCGGGCCGAACAGATGATGCGCGACATGGGCGCGGCAGCCTGGTTCATCATCGACACCGACGAAGAATTCAGCTTCGCGAAAGGTGCCGATACAAACGGCGACGTGTATAACAATCTTAGCCGCGTCTGCAAGGAGGCTTCGTCGCTGTTGATATGCGGTGCGCAGCTCGGCCAGGACACGCTGAACGGCAACCGCTCCAAAGAGGAGAGCAGCCAGAAGCTGTTCGACAAGATTATCCAGGCAGACAGAACGCGAGTACAGGGGTACTGGAACGAAATCATTCTGCCCGCCCTCGTCCGTATCGGCATAGTCCCCGCCGGACTTACGTATGAATAATATCAGCAGGAGGAGGACCTGGAAAAGCTATGGAATCAGACCCACCAGGCCATGCAGTATTTTCACGTAGAGCCGGAATGGATACGCACGAAGTTCGGCATCGAAGTGACCGGCGAAAAGGAGACCGGCGCGCTCTCCGTGCCCCTTTGCGGCCCGTGACGGTTTTTTCGTCTGAGCCCGGCTGATTACTACGCCGGGCTGCACAGTGCCCTCGACGACCTGTACGGCGATACCCTCCGCCCCGTAACACTGGCCGGAACATCCGCCCCGCGGCGGTTCCGGGCGGCAGTGTTCGAACGGGCCGCCCGATGGCTTCACGCGCGCGGAGAGTTCTCGCCCGACATGATGGAGGAGACGAGACTTACCGTATTGTCCGCGAGGCGATGGACAAGGGCGTGGCCGACAACGTCATCCCCGCCGCAATGGCCCGAAAGCTGGATAACAGCGCTTTCCTCTTTTCAGGATTCAAGACCGCACAGGAGCTGAAGGAGGCCTCCCTGCTGCTGAGGGAGAAAAGACGGTACGGTAAAAGGCTTCTCCCGATTCCTGACAGACATTCGGCGTATCGACGCAAACTACAACGTGCGCTATCTGGAAGCGGAGTACAATTTCGCCGTAAGCTCCGCGCAGATGGGCCGCCTCCTGGGCCGAAGTATCGCAGGACGGCGACCGGTACGACCTGCAATACCGGACCGCCGGCGACGACCACGTCCGCGAGGAGCACCGCGCGCTGAACGGCGTAACGCTCCCTCCGTCGAATGACTTCTGGCGCTATTACTATCCGCCCAACGGCTGGAACTGCCGCTGTACAGCCGTACAGGTACGCAAAGGAAAGTATCCGACATCCGATGCCGGGCAAGACACGGACACCGGGGTCGATTTGGTTCAGCTGCGCCGGCGCCGAAAGGAGATAAAGCAGGAGGCAAAAACATTAGCGGGCCGCACATTCTCCAACAGGACATTTGACAAACCTATATCCATTACCAACACCGATATTAAAGAATGGTTAAACCAGCCGCACAAACATATTGAGGCTAAAAATGAACTGTTGCTGGAAATCGGAGAGGTCGTACAGAATGCCGAGTATCTCGGAGCAGGTCCGGATAAACATATTCTGGACGTAACAGCACATTTTTTTTGAAATAGAGATAAAAACTGAAAAATCATGGATTGTTGTAAGAGAGCATCCGGACGGGGAATGCCATATACATAGCATATCCGATAATGTAAGCATATTGAAACATATACAGAAAAAAACCACCCGAAAAATAGTGCCCCCGGAACTGCAATCCGGCTAACACACTCTTCGGATGGTTTAACTGCCGTAAATATAACGTATTTTTTTATGAATACGCAACTCTTATTCCGAAAAATTTTATCCGACCTTCGGGTGGAAGTGCTCGACGAGTTTAATAGCAACTTCACCCGCAAGGCATTCTTCGACCGGCCCTGGCCGGCGCGGAAAAATGGATACGGGACGCGGCACCCTGCTGGTCGTGTCGGGAGCCATGCGCCGCTCCCTGCGGTGCACCGCCGCCCGCGGCTCCCTCTACTTCTCCTCCGAGCTGCCCTATTTCAGCATCCACAACCGCGGAGGAAAAGTGCCCGTTACCCCGGCCATGCGCCGTTACTTCTGGGCGATGTACTACCGCAACGTCCCGCCTGAAGGGGCTACCGGCAAACGGCCGACCGCAAAAAGCCGTACCGCCGCCTATTACCGCTCCCTGGCCCTGACTAAGAAAACGGAGTTCGACATCCCCCGGCGTCAGGTCGTCGGCGACCATCCGCCGTCGGACGCATCGTCCGCGATACCTGCGAACGGAACGTGCGCGAATGGGTGGCGAAAAACATCGACCCGAAATTCACAAAAATGACACACAAATAATCCTTTTTCAAGTATGATTAAAGACACTTTAACGGCCGTAAAAGAGGCCTTTGAAAACCGTCCCCGACCTGCGCTATACGGCCGAGGACTGGGGACAGCTCGATTTTTTCAACCAGCCGCCCGTGCGCTTCCCCCTGCATCCTGCTCGACGTGGAGGAAGTAC
>VOFF01000692.1_pt1 | contig 98000 bp, 89 predicted proteins | sample 5384061 | NCBI WGS metagenome assembly VOFF01 (sample SAMN12384725, study PRJNA508395) | human gut metagenome | isolation source: healthy gut E | host: Homo sapiens | reverse complement strand
GCGGTTGCCGATCTGCGTCTCGTCGAGCCGGAAATCGATGTGCAGCACCCGTTCCGCCGTACCGATGAAGTGGCGCATGTAGTCGTGGGTGTGGAATGCCACCAGATCGGCGCCCAGCACGCCCCGCAGGATCTCGGCCCGTTCGGGCAGGATGCGGAAGAGTTCGTACGACGGGAAGGGGATGTGGTGGAAATAACCGATGCGCAGCGCGGGACGATGTTCGCGCAGCAGTCCGGGCAGCAGCATGAGCTGGTAGTCCTGCACCCAGACGATGTCGTCGGGTTCGATCCGGCGGAGAATCTCTTCGCAGAAGAGCGCGTTGACTTTCCGGTAGGCCTCCCAGAAATCCTTGCGGTAGCGGGTGAACGCGAAGAAATAGTGGCACAACGGCCAGATCGTAGGCCGCGCAGGCGTTCAGGACGATGCGCACCGGCACGGGCAGTCCCGGGATCCGGCCGATGAGGTCGTAGCCCGCCTGTACGAAGACGAAGTGGCAGAGGTAGATGCCGAACGTCGCGCCCGCGATCCGCGCGAGCCATGCCCGGGGCCGCGAGGCGAGTTTCTGCACGACGAGGAAGACCGGAAGGGTCATCATGAAGACGTTGATGCCCGCGAAGTACCAGACGATTTCGAGGTAGGCGTAGTTGCCCGGGAAGTGCTTTTGCAGCAGCACGTAGCCGAAGGCCGTGACGAGGTAGCCGACGGCGAAGAGCGGGATGCAGACGCCGAGCGTCCGACGCCAGCTCCAGGCGGGCGGGAATTTGACGAGGTAGTGGGCCAGCACGAGGTATCCGGCGAAGCCCGAGACGTAGTGGAAGGTGCCGAATTCGTTCCAGTCGCAGATGCCGTAGAGGCCCATGTTGCCGTAGTTTCCGGCGTATCCTGCCAGCGGCGCGAGGAGTTTGACGTAGGGCAGCAGCAGCGTGATGCCCCAGATGCCGAGCAGGATGCGCAGGTCGCGCCGCGAGGCCCGCTCGAGCCATGCGCTCAGGACGGGCATGACGAGGTAAAGCCCTGCGAGCATGTAGAGATACCACAGCGGCGTGGTTTCGTAGGTGAAGTTGAATATGAAGTTCCAAAGTTTGGGAAGCGTGGCCTCCCAGGTGTAGTTCCCGGCGTCGAGCGACGTCTCCGGAGCGATCCGGGTGTAAAGGAGGTAGAGCAGGGGCAGCGCCACGGACCAGAAGATGAGCGCCAGCAGGATGCGTCCGATGCGTTTGCGGTAGAAGACCGCCGTGTCGGTGCGCACGGGAAAGCAGCAGCACGCCCGTCATCATGACGAACAGCGGGACGCAGCAGCGGACCAGGCTGCCCGAGAAACAGCCGTAGAGGAAAAGTCGGACGGTCGCTGTCGAAGACGGCGACGAAGGGATCGCAGCAGTGGGAGAACACCACCAGGAAACAGGCGAGGACGCGCAGCAGGTCGATCCAGCCGATGCGCTCGCGGGAGGCGGTTTTCAGGTCGGGCAGTCGTTCGCTCATGGCAGTTTCGGGTTGATTTCCGGCGAAGATACGAAAAAATCCGGAACCGGCCGCTACGTCAGTGCGGCCGGTTCCGGATTTATCGTGGGAAAAGCCGGATTGCCCGAACGATTTTTCCGGAACCCTGTTTTTCCGCTGTGAGTCCCTCTGCGCTTTCCGGAGATGTTCCGTCGCGTTGCCCGGGCGGGCTCGCCCGGGACCGGATCCCGTGCGCGGACTTCCCCGATGCGGCGTTTTCCCGAATGGCGATGGCGGCCGGCTGCGCCGCGGTTCCGTATTTTTCCGTCCGAACGGCCGCTTTGCATTCCCTCCCCTTTTCGGGATCAGTTCACCACCACCGTCCGGAAGTACTCCCTGAGCAGGGCCGCGGCGCGGTCGAGCTGCTCGGGGGTGTTTTCGCGCACGTCGCGCAGCGGATACTCCAGCCCCATCGCTTCGTATTTGTGTACGCCGAGGGTGTGATAGGGCAGCAGTTCGACCCGTTCGATCATCCGGTATCCGCCGAGGCGCTCTCCGAGGGCGCGGATGTCCTCCTCGGCGTCGCTGTATCCCGGAACGAGCACGTAGCGCAGCCAGAAGGGCCTGTCGTGCTCCTCGAGCCACGCCGCGGTGCGCAGCGTGGGGGCGTTGTCGCGCCCGGTGAGCGCCCGGTGGCGTTCCGGGACGGCCTGCTTGACGTCGAGCAGCACGAGGTCCGCCAGCCCCAGCAGCTCTTCGACGGCGGGATTCCACACCCCGCCGTTCGAGTCGAGGCAGACGTGGATCCCTTCGGCCCGCAGCGCCCGGACGAGCGGAATCAGCTCCGCGGCCTGGAACGTCGGCTCGCCGCCCGAGAAGGTGACGCCGCCCCGCCGGCCGAAGAAGGGTTTCTGGTCCCGGGCCATGCGGAGAATCTCCGCGGCTTCGGTCGGCGTGCCGCCGCAGGCTTCGATCGTGTCGGGATTGGCGCAGTAAAGGCAGCGGAAGTTGCAGCCTTGCAGGAAAACGACGAGCCGGAGTCCCGGCCCGTCGAAAGTTCCCATGGATTCGTAGGAGTGTACGCGTAACATGGCGTCGTCCTACATGCGTTCGTGGAAGCTGCGGCTGATGACCTCCAGTTGGTGTTCGCGGCTCAGCTTCGTGAAGTTCACGGCGTAGCCCGACACGCGGATCGTCAGTTGCGGATACTTCTCGGGGTGCTCCATCGCGTCCTCGAGCATCGAGCGGTTCAGCACGTTCACGTTCAGGTGGTGCGCCCCTTTGGTGAAGTAGCCGTCGAGCATCGTCACCAGGTTGTCCACGCGGTCCTGATCGGTGGGGCCCAGCGACTTCGGCACGATCGAGAAGGTGTTCGAGATGCCGTCCTGCGAGTCGCGGTAGCGGAGTTTGGCCACCGAGGCGAGCGAGGCGATCGCGCCGCTCTTGTCGCGTCCGTGCATCGGGTTGGCGCCCGGGGCGAAAGCCACGCCCTTGGCGCGTCCGTCGGGCGTCGCGCCGGTCTTCTTGCCGTACATGACGTTCGAGGTGATCGTCAGCAGCGACAGCGTGGGGCGCGCGTTCTTGTAAACGGGCAGCTTCTTGAGTTCCTCGCTGAAGTAGTAGACCAGATCGACGCCGAGGTGGTCCACCCTGTCGTCGTTGTTGCCGAAGCAGGGGAAGTCGCCCTCGATGTCGAAGCCCTCGGTCAGCCCCTCGGCGTTGCGGCGGGGCGTCACCGTGGCGTACTTGATGGCCGACAGCGAGTCGATGGCGATCGACAGTCCGGCCACGCCGTAGGCGAGGTTGATGCGCGGGTCGGTATCCACGAAGGCCATCTGCGCCTTCTCGTAGTAATACTTGTCGTGCATGTAGTGGATGATGTTCATGGCCTCGTTGTAGATGCGGGCGATCTCGTGCAGCACCTTCTTGTAGTTCTGCATCACCTCCTCGAAGCGCAGCGGCCCCTCCGAGAGAGCCGGAATGCCCTTGACCATCAGCGTGCCGGTGTTCTCGCAGCGGCCGCCGTTGATGGCCAGCAGCAGCGCCTTGGCCAGGTTGGCGCGGGCGCCGAAGAACTGGATCTGACGGCCGATGTCCTGATACGACACGCAGCAGGCGATGCCGTAGTCGTCCGAGCCGCGCACCTCGCGCATCAGCTCGTCGTTCTCGTACTGGATCGAGCTGGTGTCGGCCGACACCTTGGCGCAGAACTCCCTTGAAGCCCTGCGGCAGCTCGGGGCTCAGAGCACCGTCATGTTGGGCTCGGGCGAGGGACCGAGGTTGTAGAGCGTTTGCAGGAAGCGGAACGAGGTCTTCGTCACCTTCGTCCGGCCGTCGTTGAAGCGGCCGCCGATGGCCTCGGTCACCCACGTCGGGTCGCCGGCGAAGATGTCGTTGTAGGACTGCATTCTCAGGTGGCGGACCATGCGGAGCTTGATGACGAACTGGTCGATGAACTCCTGTGCGAACGTTTCGTCGATCAGGCCGTGCGCGAGGTCGTACTCGATGAAGATGTCGAGGAACGACGAGACGTTGCCCAGCGACATGGCGGCGCCGTCCTGCTCCTTGACGGCCGCGAGGTAGGCCATGTAAACCCACTGCACGGCTTCCTGCGCCGAATGGGCCGGACGGCTCAGGTCCAGGCCGTAGTACTCGCCCAGCGTGCGGATCTCCTTCAGGGCCTTGATCTGCTCGGCGACCTCCTCGCGCAGGCGGATGCGGGCCTCGGTCATCGGGCCGGTGAGGTTGCGGAGGTCCTGCTGCTTGGCCTCGATCAGGCGGTCGGTTCCGTAGAGCGCCAGACGGCGGTAGTCGCCGATGATGCGGCCGCGGGCGTAGTTGTCCGGAAGGCCCGTCAGGAAGCCCAGCGAACGGAACGAGCGGATCTCTTCGGTGTAAACGTCGAACACGCCGTCGTTGTGCGTCTTGCGGTAGTGGGTGAAGATGTCCTTCACCTTCTCGTCCACGTCCGTCCCGTTCTCCTTGCAGGCGCGCGAGACGACGTTGATGCCGCCGAAAGGCTTGATGGCGCGCTTGAGCAACTCGTCGGTCTGCAGGCCCACGATCAGTTCCTGCTCGCGGTCGATGTAGCCGGCCTTGTGCGAGGTGATGGTCGAGACGGTCTTGTTGTCCAGCGAACGGATGCCGTTGTTCCGACGCTCCTCTTCGAGGGCCTCGAGGCAGAGATTCCAGATGTGTTTGGTACGCTCGGTCGGGCCCTGCAGGAACGAAGCGTCGCCCAGATAGGGGGTGATGTTCGTCTGTACGAAGCTCGTGACGTTGATCTCTTTGCTCCAAAGCCCGTCGATGAAGGTTTTGTTCGGTTCCATAGAAGATATTGTTCTTTTTGAGATTTAAATTGTCGTATTTCGGCGTGCAAAGATAAGCGAATTTTTCGGGAAAACGGGACAGTCGCTTGCATTTCGTATGAAACAGCCGTCAGAATACCTGCAATCCGGTATTTTGCCCGCCCGTTTTTGCGCAGCCGGCGACGGACGGGGCGAAGGAAGATTGCGACGTTCCGAAGAAGGGGCGGCGGGGCGGAGCGGCGGGTTCCGGCCTCTCCGGGGCGCCGGGCGGACGGCGGCTCCGGCGGAACATTCCCGGCGGGCGGGGGCGAGGGCGTTCCGGAAATAATTCGTAATTTTGCCGCCGAGAAAAACCGATTCCGATGGAAGAACTGACGCTTACCACTCCGGCACTGCTGTTTTCGGCCGTGTCGCTGATCCTTTTGGCCTACACCAACCGTTTCCTCTCCTATGCGCAACTGGTGCGCACCCTCAAGGAACAGCACCTGGAACACCCTTCGAACGTGACGCGGGCGCAGATCGACAACCTGCGCCGCCGGCTGCACCTCACGCGCACGATGCAGGCGCTGGGGGTGTCGAGCCTTTTCCTGTGCGTCGTGACGATGTTTCTGATCTATGTGGGTCTGCTCGTGCTTTCGGCCTATGTTTTCGGCGCTGCGCTGCTGTTGCTGATCGGGTCGCTCGGGGTGTCGATCCGGGAGATTCAGATTTCGGTCCGGGCCCTCGAAATCCACCTGAAGGACATGGAACGGTAGGCCGGCCGGAGCGCCGCAAAAAAAACGAAGATGCGGCAACCTCGCGTCGCGGCATCTTCCCACCGACTTGTGTAACCTAAAACCAACTCGGTGAATCCCCGTTTCCGGGTTTCACGCTGCAAATATACGGGACCGTCGTTTCATCCGGATGACGGTCCCGTTGCGTTTCCGTGTCGTGCGCCGTTTCCGGTGCGGACCGCCCCCCCCCGCCCGTGCTTTCCTAAAGGGGCGCGGACGGAAAAGCCCTCCCTCCCGTCATACGGAAAGGAGGGCTCGCGTTGTCGCGTTGTCGCGTTGTCGTGTTGTCGTGTTGTCGTGTTGTCGTGTTGTCGCGGCGGGAAGCCGCGGGATCATTTCTGTCCGGCGACGTCGAGGAAATAACGCTGCGATTTGAGCAGGTTGCGCGCCTGGAGCACCATCGTGCGCGTCTCGTTGAGGATCGTCAGGTAGAGTACGCTGGCACGCGTGCTGCCCGATGGGTCCTCGTGGATGCGGCGCAGCTGGTTCTTGACCGCCCCGACGATGGTGTCGAAGAGCCTGTCGCGCATTTCGAGCACCAGATCCAGGTCGGCGAAGCTCTCGGAGGAGAGCATGTCGTTGATCTTGTCGAAGATGGCCTCCACCTCGTCGTTCACGCGCATCAGGTCCACGATCTGCTCCTTCGACAGTCCCTTGTGGTTGTTGTCGATGTGCTCGAAGGCCGGGCGCGCGATGTGGGTGAGCGCCTTGGTCACCTCCGAAAGGTAGTCGGTCACCTGCACGTAGAAGTGGCCCGTGTTGATGTCGCACTCCTGCAGGCGGCGCAGCGTCGTCACGATGCCGTACTTGCGGTCGCGGGCTTCGGTGAAGAGTTTGTCCGAGGTCTGCACCATCTCCTTGAGCACCTTGCGGTTCTCCTTGAATACGGCGACCAGCGTGCGGTTGTAGATGCGCGTCACCTCCTGCATCGTCGTGCACACCTCGCCGATGCAGGCGTGCATCACTTCGTCGGGCGTTCCGGCGTCGTCGAGCGGCTGCCGGGCCGCTTCGGCTTCCTTCGTCTTCCGGGGTCTTGCGGTGGCTGCGGACGAGCAGCCAGGCGCAGAGGGCGTGAGCGCGGCGACGGCGATCCATCCGCCCCAGAGCAGCAGGGCCGTCGTGGCCAGGGCGATGAGAAAGCCTCCGAGCGCGGTGACGAACCAGCCCGATATGACGGCCATGACGCCCGTGATGCGGTAAACGGCGCTGTCGCGTCCCCACGAGCGGTCGGCCAGCGACGAACCCATCGCCACCATGAAGACCACGTAGGTCGTCGAGAGGGGCAGTTTGTAGGAGGTTCCGATAGCGATGAGGATCGATGCGGCGGTGAGGTTCACCACGGCGCGGATCATGTCGTACTGGGCCGTGGTGCGCTCTTCGGCGGGCAGCGGCTCGAAGCGGCGGTCGATGGCCTTCTGAACGCGTGCGGGAATCATGCCCGACCAGAGGTTGTTGAGCAGCAGCGTGGCGCGCACGAGGCTGCGCGACACGTAGGTCGAGCCGAAGCGCTCCGACTCCTCGTGCTGCGAGGCGAGCGAAAGCTCGGTTTCGGCGACGTGGCGCGACTTTTTCGAGAAGAAGAGCGTCAGCACCATGATCAGACCCGAGGCGAGCAGAATGAGGAAGTTCGCGCGGGCGGGATTGGCCAGTCCGTCCATCATGATCGACTCGCTGCCTGCGTCGCGGGCGATTTGCAGTGCGTCGTAGCTGGCCATCGGCACGCCGATGAAGTTCACGAGGTCGTTGCCGGCGAAGGCCAGCGCCAGGGCGAAGGTTCCCGAGAGGATCGTGATGCGCAGGATGTTGAACCGCATCCGCTGGAGTATCCACAGGATGAGCGACGCCGCGGCCCAGAAGGCGAAGAGCGTCAGCAGGACGTGCTCGCCGACATACTGCGTGATGTCGGAGGGGATCAGTCCCGAACTCTTGAGACCCTTGAAAAGGGCGAAGTAGAGGATGCCCGAGAGCGATATGCCGCACCAGAACGCGCCCCAGCGGCGGAATGCGGGGTGGTAGCGGAACGAGAAGATGAGCCGTGAGATGTACATGAACAGCGTGCCGGCCGCGAAGGCGAAGACCACGGAGACCAGAATGGCGGCGATGATGACCATGGCCTTGCCCGTGTTGATGAACTGCGAGAGGTCGTGCAGCGAGAAGGAGGGGTCGGCCGCGATGCGGAACAGCGCGGTGGCCACGGCGGCGCCCAGCAGTCCGAATACCATCGACACGGTGGTCGAGGTCGGAAGTCCCAGCGTGTTGTAGAGGTCGAGCAGCAGCACGTTGCCCAGCATCATGCCCAGGAAGAGCATCATGATTTCGGAGAAGGAGAACTGCCCGGGATAGAAGACTCCGCTGCGGGCGACCTCCATCATGCCGCTCGAGGTGAGCGTGCCGATCAGGATGCCGGCGGCGGCGATCCAGAGGATCACGCGGCGCGGGGCGACCTTCGAGCCGATGGCCGAGTTGAGGAAGTTGATGGCGTCGTTGGCGACGCCCACGACGATGCCCAGAATGGCCAGAACGGCCATGATGACGACGATCGCGATGAAGAGAGGGGACATAGGGGAACCGTATTTTTACGTTTGTACGGTGCAAAGTTCCGAAACGGATGTTACAATTCCGTTACGGGGACGTTGCTCTCCTATGAAACTTTGCGCAGGGTGAAGCGGAATTCCAGTCCGCCTTCGTCGCGGTTGCGGACCGAGATCGTGCCGCCGTGGAACGCCACGGCGTTGCGGACGATCGCCAGCCCGAGCCCCGTGCCGCCGAGTTTGCGCGAGCGTCCCTTGTCCACGCGGTAGAAGCGCTCGAACAGGTGCGGAAGGTGCTCTTCGTCCACGCCGATTCCGTTGTCGGCGAAGAGCACCGTGCACTCCTCGGGCGTGTCCTCCGCGAGGCGGATGAAGATGTCGCGCCCGCCCGAATAGGCGGCGGCGTTGTCCGCGAGGTTGCGGAAGACGGAGGCGAGCAGCGAGGGGTTGCCGAAGACCTCGACCCGCCGCGGGAAATCGACGTGGACGCGGAGTCGCTGGTCGGCCGGGCGCAACTCCATGTCGGCGGCCGTTTCGGCTATCAGGTCGTTCAGCACGACCGGTTCCTTCCGGATCAGCTGGCTCGCCTCGTCCATGCGCGTCACGGTCGATACGTCGGAGAGCAGGCGGCGCAGCCGTTCGGTCTGCGCGAGGCTCTTCTCGAGGAAGGCCGTGCGGCGTTCGGGCGCGATCCGCGGGGAGGCGAGCAGGGTCTCCAGATACCCCTGGATCGCCGCCACGGGGGTTTCAGTTCGTGGTTGATGTTGTTCGTGAGCTGTTTCTTGATGCGGATCTTCTCCTGCTCCTCGTGCAGCGCCAGCGCGTGTTCCCGGTCGCGGTCGGCGGCCGTGCGCTGGAGGTCGGCGTAGAGTTGCACGATGTGGCGCGAGATGTCGCCCAGCTCGTCGTGCGGGAAACTGGCGGTCTGGTCGATCCGTTCGCCCCGTTCGGCGCGGCGGGCGAAGTCGCTCAGCCGCGTGATGTTCTGCCCCAGCCGCCGGGTGGCGAAGTAGCCCGCCACGCTCATCAGCAGCGTCATGCCCAGCATGAACCACAGATAGGCCGGATCGGCCGAGAGGATTTCGGCGAGCGGCACGGAATAGGGTACGGCCGTGCGGACGATCCAGCGGTCGTCGGCCATGGCGGAGTAGAAGTAGTTGCGGTGCGTGCTCTCCGAGTGGCGGCGGATGGTGTAACCCGTGCCGTCGCGCAGGGCGGCGGCCACTTCGGGGCGGCCGAGGTGGTTCTCGTCCGGCAGCGTGTCGAGCGAGTTGTCGAACAATACGCGTCCCGAGCGGTCGATGAGCGTGATGCGGAGGTCGTCGAACGGCCCCCCCGCAGCGGGCCGCGATCCGTTCGGGGGCCTCTCCGGCGGCGTAGGCGTCGAGCACCCGCAGATTGACGAGTTGCAGGCGGTCGTCGAGCCGTTCGACCTTGAACCGTTTTTCGCGGCCGTACTGGAACAGTACGAAACTCCCCACGAGCGTCCAGAGGAAGAGGAGCAGCCCGAGGAAGAGGCGGCGGTGGTAGGAGAGCCTAACCCTTGAATCCGTAGCCATAGCCCTGACGGGTTACGATGTATTCGCCGTAAGGGCCTATCTTGCGGCGCAGGCGCGTGATATTGACGTCGATGGTGCGGTCCAGCACGACCACCTCGTCGCTCCAGATGCGGTGCAGGATCTCCTCGCGCGAGAAGATCGTGCCCCGGTGGGCGATGAGCAGCGCCAGGATCTCGAACTCCTTCTTGGTGAGCGGGATCTCCTCGCCGCCGAGCGTGCAGACCTTGCGCCGGAGGTCCATCTCCAGCTCTTCGAACCCGATGCGGTCTTCGGCCGGCTGCGCCGCGGCGGTGTCGAGCCGGTCGATCTGCTGCCGCAGTTCGGCCAGCGGTTCGGTGGTCTGGGTCGTTTCGCGCACGACGAGCGTATGCAGCATGAAGCAGAGCACGTCGGGGGTCACCTGCTGTTGTTTGTCGCTCCACGCCTCGTCGGGGGTGCAGTGCGATTCGACGATCAGCCCGTCGAAGCCCAGGTCCATGGCCTCCTGCGAAAGCGGCGCTATCAGTTCGCGTTTACCGCCGATGTGGCTCGGATCGCACAGCAGCGGCAGTTGCGGCAGCCGGCGGCGCAGTTCGATCGGGATGTGCCACTGGGGCTGGTTGCGGTAGATCGTGCGGTCGTAGCTGCTGAATCCGCGGTGGATGGCTCCCAGCCGCCGGAGGCCGGCGTTGTAGAGACGTTCGATGGCGCCGATCCAGAGTTCGAGATCGGGATTGACCGGATTCTTGACCAGCACCGGAATGTCCACGCCGCGCAGCGCTCCTGCCAGTTCTTGCATGGCGAAAGGATTGGCCGAGGTGCGGGCGCCGATCCACAGCAGGTCGACCCCCGCTTTGAGCGCTTCGAAGACGTGGCGCTCGGTGGCTACTTCGGTCGAGACGTACATGCCGGTTTCGGCCTTGACACGTTGCAGCCAGCGCAGTCCTTCGACCCCCACTCCCTCGAATCCGCCGGGCTTGGTGCGGGGTTTCCAGATGCCGGCGCGGAAGATCTTCACCTCCTGCGCGGCGAGCGCGCGGGCGGCCGCGAGCACCTGCTCTTCGGTTTCGGCACTGCACGGGCCGGCGATTACGAGCGGCCGCCTGGCCGGGATGCCGGGGAGTATGATGGGTTGCAGATCGTTCATTTCCATAATCTTATCGGGGTATTTATTCGTTGAATGCGGCGTATTCGCCCAGAATTTTGAAATCTTTGGTCAAAGGGGTGATCGCGTCGATCGACTGCCGGTAACGGGTGTAGTCCGCAAAGGATACGTCCACGTAGAAGCGGTACTCCCATTCGCAGCCGATAATGGGCATCGACTGGATTTTGGTGAGGTTGATGTCGTAGAACGAAAGGATGGTCAGTACTTTGGAGAGGCTTCCCTGGGTATGCGGCAGGCTGAATACGAGCGATGCCTTGTCGGCGCGGGCGGAACCCGTGTGGCGGTCGGCGTGGTAGCGGTCGGCCAGCAGCAGGAAGCGCGTGAAGTTGCGTTTGTTGGTCTCGATACCCTCTTCGAGAATCTCCAATCCGTAGCGTTCGGCCGCCAGCCGGCCGCAGATGGCGGCGTGTCCCGTGAGACGGCGTTCGGCGATCTCGGCGGCGCTGCCCGCCGTATCGTCCCGCTCGACGGCTTTGAGCTGCGGGTGGGGGGACTTTCGCCTCGTCCCGGAAATAACGGTCGCCGCACTGCATCCTGTGCGCAATGCGCGGCGACGGCCGAACACGAGCCGGAAGAAAGTGCCCCGCAGGAGGGTGTCGTCCCCGTTCCAGCCGCGCGCCTCGGCGTAACGGTCCAGGATGAAGAGGAACGCCGCGGCCGGGCAGGCCAGGCGTCGCAGGTTTATCATGCACCGGCGCGGACGCAATGCCCGCGCCGAAAAGCGCATCCGGTTGATGTCGATGAGCTGGAACCGGAACCGGTCCGTGGCGGGGTCGCGCTGCCAGAGGATGTTGCCGTGATTGAAATCCTCGTGTTCGATTCCTTTTCGCGTGCAGGCTCGGCTGCGAAGCGGGCGAAGGCCTCCAGCACGGGAAGCGTGTCGGGAGCCGGGAACCGGGTCGTGGCCTGCGAGAGCGGGGCGTAGTCGGAACGGCGGCAGACGTAGTAGCTGTCGCACAGCAGGCCGTGGCGGCGGTATTCGCTCCAGGCGACCGGTTCCGGGGAGTCGATGCCCAGGGCACGCAGCCGCTCGGCGTGTTCGTAGGAGCGGCGCGCCTTTGCTGCGGCGGAAGAAGGTGTAGATCACGGCCCGCAGCGGGTCGGGGCGCTGAAAACGCTTGACGGCCAGCTCGTTTCCGTCTGCTTCGAATGCCTTGATCGTGTTGCGTCCTTCATGGAGCGTCTCTCCGCTTCGGTCGAAGGATCCGGGAAGCCCTTCCGCGAATGCCCGCAGGGCCTCCGAAGCGGGATTGAGGTGAATGCGCATGGTTCGGGTTCGTTTCCGGCAAAGGTATCCCTTTCGCGCCGTTCGCGTAAGACTTTTTCGGGCGCAATGTTGGCGGATTGGACGGAAAACGACCCCCTCTCCCGATATATATAAGGTCATCCGGCTGCGGACGGCCGCGGCCGGGATGGCTCTGTCGGGAAGTGCCTCCGGACGCTTCCGGTCCGCGGAGCCGGGAGCCTCCTTCCGGCGAATGCTTTTCGGTGAAGCCGCCGGGACTGCCGGGAATCACTCCCCGTCCGGTTCCGTGTCCGGCTCCTCGCCGGTCGCGCCGGTGATCTCGTCGGGAATCGAGGCGCAGCGTTCGTAGATCGAGATGTCCGACGGATCGTCCTGTGCCGTCCAGGTCATTGTGTCGGCGTCGAGGTCCGACACGATGTACCGGTGCTCCCAGTCGCCCGTGCCGTAGTCGTACTGTCCCATGATGATCGCCCCCAGCTCGACGTCGGTCGTGATGTCGTAGCGTCCCGTCAGTTTGCGCGTGCCGAAACTGTCGAGATTCTGGTACATGGTGAAGAGTTTGTCCTTGCGCGTGAATTCGATGTAAACGAAACTGCCTTCGGCCAGCGGCGCGCCGTTCCATTCGGCGAGCTGCCACGTTCCCGCGATGTTGTGCGGGGTCACCTCCAGCCCGGGGTCTTCGTAACTTTTGTCGTCGTCGCAGGCGCAGAGGCAGAGGACGGCCAGCGAGAGAACGGTGGATTTCAGAAAGTTTTTCATGGTATTCTTTTTTGTTTTTCTGTCTGTTTCATGTATTCGGTCTCCGGCCGCGGCCTTTCGCCGAAGAGGATGCGCACCGTGCTTTGCACGGGCGGAAGCCCCAGTCCCCGCAGGATCACGGGAACCTGTTCGGGCAGGCGTTCCGGAGCCTTCGCGGGATCGAAGCGGAAGATCAGGTCGCAGGTCGCGCCCGGCTCCAGCGTCGCGGCTTCGCACTCGAAGCGCACATAGGGCGGCAGCAGCAGGCTGTCGGCCGAGATGCGCAGCGGTTGCCGCCCGGCGTTGAGACACGCGATCCGTTCGGTCCGGCGCTGCGTTCCGTCCATGCGAACCTCCCGCTGCTTGAGCCGCAGTCCGTTCATCGCGTAGGGGTAGTCCGCCGCGGGCAGGGCCGACGAGGGCGTGACATGTCCCGTGAGGTCCAGAATCGCCGTGGGCCGTTGTGCGGAGAGCTGCGTGAAGACGAAAATCCGGCGGTGGAAGTTCCCCGGGTGCCGCCTGGGGTGGTAGGTGACCGTCACCGATCCCTCGCCGCCCCGGAGTACGGGTTGCCGGTCGAAGGACGGAACCGCGCATCCGCAGGTGGTCTCCACGCGGGTGATGACGAGCGGGGCGTCGCCGTCGTTCGTCCAGCGGAACGTGTAGCTCGGCGGCAGGTCGTCCTCGCCGATCCGTCCGGCGTCGATGTGCGTTTCGAGGAAACGCATCGCACCGCTCCCCTGCGCTTTCGGGGGATTGGCCACGCTGTCCCGCAGCGCCTGCGGAACGGGCGGAACCTGCGCCCGGAGCGGTGCGGCGGCCGATGCCGCGCACAAGGCTCCGAGGCAAAGTGCCGTGGTTTTCCAGCCGGGTCTCATCCGTCGGAATCCGTCAGAGCCAGCCGTCGCCGCTCGCCGACTTGCGGACGGTGATGTTGAACGTCTGGGTCTCGTTGTTGCTGGCGGTGATCGACGCCTTCGTGACGCCCGATTTCAGTCCGCGGACCGTCAGACGGGAACCGTCCATCGAGGCCGAGGCGACCGACTCGTCGTCGATCTTCACGGTGTAGGAGAGCGTCTCTCCGCCGAGGAAGTAGTTGGCGGGGATGGCCGTCACCTCGCCTTCGAGCGGAATGTAGAGGTTCGGGAAGGTCATCTGACGGCCGTTCTGTCCGATCGCGTCGAGCAGCCGGGCGGCGTTCACCTGTCCCGCGCCCATCCTGTTCCCGGCATAGTCTGAGAGCAGGAGGTGCGTGGGGTGGGTGAGCCCCATTTCATAGGCGTAGCGGTAGTACAGCTTGGAGCCCTTCATGCGGTCGTCGATCGGAGTCGTCGTTTCGTAGAGCAGCGCCTTGAATTCGTCGGCCGTGAAGTGGCGGCGCAACTGTGCGGCGTAGGAGAGACCCAGCGCCGCGACGCCCGAGACGTGCGGGCAGGCCATCGAGGTGCCCTCCATGTAGCCGTATCCCGTTTCGCTGACATTGAACGGCAGCGTCGAGAGCACACAGCCCGTTTCGCCGCGCGTGGCGTTGTCGCCTTCCGTCCAATAGTCCCAGTAGTAGTCCCGGTCTCCTCCCGGGGCCGCGATCTTCGTGCCCGGCCCGTAGTTGGTGTATGTGGCGGGCGTGAAGTCGGCCGCCGTGGCGGATACCGAAACGCACATTTCGGCCGCACCGGGGAAGCCTGCCGAGTTGGCGTACTCGTTGCCCGAGGCGAAGACGGCGATACCGCCCTCGATCGGGCCGTTGGGCGATCCGGCGTTGTGGATGAAGTAGTCCAGCGCCTCTTTCTGGAGCGGATCCATCGTCTCCCATTCCTCCTCGGTCGCGTAGCCCGGCGTGCCCCATTCGTAGCTGTTGGCCGTGCCGGAGACATATCCCCAACTGCACTGGAGGACGACGGCGCCGTTGTCCGCCGCGTATTTGATCGCCTTCACCGAGGTCATCGAGTTGCCGCCCTTGTCGCCCGAGAAGATCTGGCACGACATGATCTTCACGCCCGGCTGCGAGGACGTGCCGCCGGCGATCGAGGAGATGCCTTCGCCGTTGTCGTTCTGGGCCGCTATCACGCCGGCCACGTGCGTGCCGTGGCCCGTGTCGGAGATGTCGTCCCAGGAGATGACGCCCGTGTCGGTCACGAAATTATAGCCGTGGACGTCGCCCGCATAGCCGTTGCCGTCGTTGTCTTCCCGCGAGCCGTCCACCTCGTCCTCGTTCGTCCAGATATTCGCCTGCAGGTCGGGGTGGGTCAGGCAGACGCCTTCGTCGAGCACCGCGACGATGATCGACGGGTCGCCCGTCGAGAGTTTCCACGCCTCCTCGCACTGCACGTCGGCGCCGACGACGGATTTCGTCTCCCCGCAGGCCTCCGTGCCGGTGAACATCGTCCCGCGATTGACCAGGTGCCACTGCTGGGGCAGCAGCGCGTCGTTGAAGCCGTATTCCGCGGCTGCGGCGCGGGTCTGCCGCGTGAGCGCGCTGAGTCGCTCCCCTGGTGAGGGGTACGGCCTTCTTTTCGGGGTTGTAGGCGCGTTTGATCGTCCGGTTGGGGTTGGCGTACTGCACCTCGCCCAGTTGCGAGAGCCGCTCGACGACCTCCTCCACGGTATATTCCTTGTCGAACCGCACCACGTACCAGAGATTCAGCCCCGCTTCGCGGGTCCGGGCCTCCGTGCGGGGGTCCACCGGGAAGACGCGCTCGATCTCGTAGCCGCCCACCAGGTCGAGCACCTCGTCCACGGAGAGGATGCCCGAGCGGGTCGCGGGTCCGCCGCTGCGGGTCCGTGCCGCGGTCTGGTCGAGGATGTCGCTGACATAGCTCTTTTGAATTTCACGAGCACCTCGCCCGAGACGGGCTTCGTCTGCTCCGTCCCGTCGGGCTGCGTTTTGTCGGGCGCAGGGAGTTCGTCGGTCGTACAGGCACCGAGGGCGAGCAGCGCCGCGGTGCAAATGCCGTATATGGATCTTTTCATTTTCCTGTCGTGTTTGTTAGGTCTCCGGGTATTCCGTTACTCCTCCTTTTTGTTCGGATCGAGGTATTTCTTTCCTTCGTAGAACCGATAGTATTCGTCCAGATTGACCGGCTCGTTGGTGAAGCCTGCCAGCTTGCCGTCTTGGTCCTTGCCCTCCTGCGTGAAGACCAGCGTGAAGGGATCCATCCAGTCGAGCGCCGGGTGGTGGAGCAGCCATTCGGGCAACTCGCCCGTGAGCCGGTTCAGGTTGATCGAAAACCTCTTTATGTTCGGCAGCACCTTGGGCGTTCCGACGAGCGCCTGCGGCAGCGAGTCGGCGGCGCTGATGTCCGCCTGCGTGTATTTTCGGGCGTAGTCCTTCATGTCGGGAATGCGTCCCTGCAGGTAGTTCACCGAGAGCGTCAGCGTGTCGAGGTTGTCCCACTCCAGCAGACGGCGCGGGAACTCGCGCGTCTGGTCGGTCTCCTCGAACAGGCCGCCGAAATGGGTCGTCGTGGTGTTGGACAGATCGTAGATGACCCCTCTCTGGCAGGTGTTCAGGTAGAGGGCATGCAACTTGGGGAAGTTCTCCTTGGTGAGCACTTCGGGGATTTTCTCGAAGTTATTGACGGAGATGTCCAGCGACTCGAGGTTCTTCAGGTTCTTGAAGTCCGGGTCGAGGTCCACCAGCCCGTAGCCGCTGATGGTCAGACGCCGCAACTGTCCGAGTTTGGTGATGTACTCGCCCGTGGAGAGGTCGAAGGTCGTCCAGTTGGTGTTCGAGAAGAAGACCAGTTCGTCGGCGGCGGTGAGGTACTGCACTTCGAAAGGCAGGCCCTCTTTGGTCCCGAACGTGGAGAATCTGGCGAACTTCACGCGTCCGGCCTTTTCGGGCGTGTATCCGTCCATGCCTTCCTCCCAGAGGACGACGTTGTCCCAGTTGTCCATCTTTTCGTTGGTCTCCCACGACTCCCACATGTTGAGCGAGCGGGCGATGGCCAGCAGGGCCACCGAGTCGCCGGCGCGGGTGTCCTCTTCGATCGGTTCCGCGGCGTTCTGGTTTACGGAGAGTTCGTCCTGACGGGCCAGCGTCACTTCGTCCTTCGGCCTGAACTTCACTACGGCGTTCCGTTCGATGTCGCGCGAATTGATGCCCCAATTGAAGCGGACGGTCACTTCGCGCGGACGGAGGCCCCGGTCGAGTTCCACTTTGTAGTCGCCGGCGGTGAGCCATGCCTGGGCCTCTTCGGGGATTTCGATGTCGAAGTCCACGTTGGTCTTCACCCGCACGTCGAACGAACGGTCGTCGTAGGCCGCGTAGTTCGAGACGTTGATCTCCTTGTCGTCGAGCGTGATGGCGTAATCGTATCCGTCCTGCGAGACGGTGATATCCCGGCGCTCCTCCCAGTCGTTCTGGTTTTGGATGCGCACGATGCCCTGCCGGGGTTCGTTGCGCAGCGCCGAGTCGATGATGATCCGGCACTGGGCCGATCCGCGGCCGTTGGCCGGAGAAATGGTGATCCAGGGATCGTTGGTCGTGGCGATCCAGGCGTCGTCGGCCGTCACCTTGATATTCCGCGTTCCTCCTTCGGCGCCGATTTCGATCGCGTCGCCATCGACCGTAACGCCGATCTTCTTGTCGTCGTCGGAGCAGCCGGCGAGTGCGAAGGCGCAGAGGGATACGGCTATGTAGCTTTTCAGTTTCATGATTCCTTCGTGTTCTTAATGGTTATTCAAGCATCGCGTCGCAATTGACGATATTCTGCGTCTTGTCGTAGATGAGCACGTAGGCTCCGCTCTGCCAGGCGCTGCATACGCCCGACGCATCGAACGTGATGTTGGGGTTGTCGCTGATGTCGAGCGTCCAGATCGCCGTCGAGATCGTGTCGTCGATCTTGCGCAGGTCGTTCGAGCCGATGTAGAAGCCGCGCAGTCCCACATGGTTGTAGAGCCCCGTGGGCCACTCCCGCAGGCAGCGTTCGCCGTCGGCGTCGCGCTGACCGCGGATGCCGAGGATGGTCAGGCCCTTGCAGGTCAGCGGACCGGTGGGGAATTTCGAGAAGGCGTTCTGCGAGATGTCCAGTCCGTAGAGGTTGGGCAACTGGAGGGCGTTGAACTCGTCGGGCAGTTTCGACAACCGGTTGTAGGTCAGGTCCAGCGAGACGAACTGGTTCGAATACTTGCCCTTGAAGCTGCCTTCGGGGATTTCCGTGATACCGCAGCCCCGGAGGATGATGTAGGCCACCTGCGATTCGCTGTCGGCCAGCCATTTGGGGAACTTCGTGATGCCGGTGTTGCCGGTCAGCGTCAGCGTTTCGACGAAGACGCCGTGAAAAGCCGCGGTCTCCTCTTCGGTGAAGTTCGCTATCTGGTTGTACGATAAGTCGATGTTGTCGATGACGCTTTTCGCTTCCTTGAAGATGTTGGGGAACTTCCGGAGCTTGTTGTAGCTCGCCGAGAGGTCGGTCATGTCGGCTATGTTGCAGAATATGCCGTTTTCGTCGGTCGGAATCTCTTCGAGCTGGTTGTTGTCGAGAAACAACTGCACGAGCGCCACCTCACTACCCAGCGGATGAAGTACGCGCAGCCGGTTCTGGGTGAGGTCGAGCAAGCTCAGTCTCTTCATGTTCCTGAACTCCGCCGGCAGTTCCTCGAGGCTGTTGTTCACCAGGTAAAGCAACTGGATGTACTCCTTCGACGGTCCTTCGGCCAACGCCTTGAGTCCGTCGTGGAGGTCCTGTGCCTGCCACTGCTTGTTGTTCGAGAGATTCGCGGCCACGAGGCGCGGCATCTTGGTTATGGCTATCGGGAACTTCTCCATCTTCGGGCAGTTATAGACTTCGAAGTCCGTGCAGGATTCCAGCCCCTGCATGCCCTCCTTGCCTTCGCCCTCGTAGTCGGGCAGCGATTCGATCGCGCTGTTGGCGATGTAGAGGTATTCGAGTTTCTTCAGGTTGCCGATCTCCGCGGGCAGCGATTTGAGGCCGTTGCAGAGTTTGCCGTGCGAGGTGTCCAGCGGGCGGATGTCGCGCTGGCGGCCCGTCGCCGCTTCGAATATCTCATCCTCGGTGTAGCCCTGATCGTAAAAAGCCGCGGATGTGGATGTTGTGTTCGCGCAGCGCGAAGGCGCACGGCCACGACATTTGCTGCGCCGGATGCAGCAGGTGCAGGTATTTCTTGTGATTCTCGAGCCGGTTGCGCGTGCGCTCCGCGATACTTTGTTCGGGTCCAGCGTCGGGTCCTCGAAACCTTGCGTCACGTCGTTGTGTGTGCCGAGGTACAGCTCCACGAGCTCCGTGAGCTGGCCGATCTCCTTGGGCATGTCGCCGTAGAATCCGAAAGCCGCTGAGGTCGATTTTGGCCACGCGTCCGTTGGTGTGGACCTCGACGCCGGGCTGGTAGCTCCACAGGTCCGGATCCTTGTTGAAGTCCCAGTTCGAACCGATGGGGTAGTTCTCTCCCCTGATAGGACCATTCCTCGCCGTGCAGCGCTTTCCAGATGGCATAGAGGGCATAGTGATCCTTCATGTACTCGTCTGCTTCGTAGAGCGTTACGGCCACGTCGGCTTCGGTCGTGCGGTTGTCTTCGACGGTGAAGGGCGATTCGACCGGACTGTTGTTCGTCTCGAGCAGGATGCCGTCGCTGTCGTAGGTCAGGTATCTGAGCACGACGTAGTTGCCGGCGGGCAGCGAGAGGAGCGAGTCGCAGGCGCAGGTCGAGGTCTGGTATCCGGGAGGGGTTTCCGCGTTCTCTTCGTCGTCGAAGTGGATCGAGAAGGTGACGGGCAGTTGCTCGAACGTCACCAGGTTGTTGGTCTCGGTGTTCTTCACCGTGACGTCGAACTTCCCGATCTCTTCGAAGATGTACTGGCGCGGAATGTCGCTGCGGGTCCTGGCGGGCGGGTTGAATCCCGACATGTCCTTGGTCAGCGTGAAGCGCACCGAGCCGCGCGGGAGGACGTTCACCGTCAGGTCGTGCGTCGTGAGACCGCCCGACACGACCGTCAGGCGGGTGTCGGCGGCGTTGCCGTTGTAGAGGCTCCTCGTCGTTGCTGTCGAAGAGCGTGAAACGGGCGATTTCGTATTCGCCGGTCAGCAGTTTGAGCCTTTGTCGCTGCGCATCCCGTATTCGGCGCTCTCCTTGTCGGCCGCCGAAAGGGTGAGTGTCTGGATGATGGTCTGCTCGCCGCAGGTGAGGGTCACCTGCACCTTGCTGGCTTCGGCGAGGTAGTCGAGCCTGCGGTTTGACGGCCCGGGTCCCGGCCGTCCGAACGCGTCCGCCTGCGGCTCGTCCGTTCGGGAGGAGTCGTAGGACGCCTCCTTGTATAATCTGAACTGTACGTACCCGTAATCCCGGTCCCGGTTGTCGATCCCGTCATCGTCGGAGCATCCGGCGAGAAATCCCATCGCCAGCCCGGCGGTCAGCATTACGGCGGATTTGAATAGTTTCATGTAAACGTTGTTTTCGGTAATTGGTTTGCCCGCGGCGGGCCCCGCATGCCGCGGGGCTGCCGGACGGGTTCGGTGGTTGTCTGTTAGAATGCGGGATTGCAGTAGATGATACATGCGGTTTCGCCCGAGGCGTCCATGAAATTGACCATGCCCGTTGCGGGGTCTTCGGCTCCGGGACGGCTCATCGTGATGTCGATTCCCGTGTCGCCCGTCGGCTCGGCGCTCAGCCAGGCGATGCCCCACGGCATGCACATCACGTTCGAGTAGGCCGATACGGTCAGTTCCGTGTTCTTCGGGGCGGCCGAGGTGTAGGTCAGGGCGTAGATCGTCTGTCCCATGCCGAGGGCCTCCGCGAAAGTGCTCGTCCAGGACTCCGCCGTTCCGTCTTTCTCGGCGAATTCGCCGGCGATCCGGTTCATGTTCTCCTCGGTGATCCGTTCCAGCGTGGCGCCCTCCGTCAGATCGGGATTCGTGAAGGCCGCTTCGAAACCGCCGCTCTGGCCGCCGTTGTCGGGATCGACTTCGCAGCAGATGGCCGCATAGGGCGTCTGGTTCGTGTCGTAGAAGACGAGGAAGCAGCTTTTGGCGCTCTCCGCCGAGCCCATCGAGATTCGGAAGGCGGGAGCCGTCATGGGTTCGCCGTCACCGCCGGAAACGGCCTCGATGGCCTCGACGGATGCCCACGGGTCGTCCATCGGATGTCCGATGCCCTCGCTGGTGAAGGCCCTGACGCACTTCGGAAGGTTCTCCTTCGTGAAGCACGACTCGTAAGACGGATCGTAGTTCAGTTCGACATTCGACCACTCGGTCGTGTAGGTCATGCGGTAGAGGTACTGGATCGTACCGTCCGGATCAATGGCGTCCATGGCCGTCTGATCCTCCGGGTTCGAATATTCCATTGTCCGGAACGCATCGCCGTTCTTGGCCGCCGACGCCAGGTCGCGTGCCGAGAAGACGCCGCTCGGGGCGTCCTGGTTCACCGTCGCCGTGATGTAATCCCGGTATTCGGCCTTCAGGTCCGCCGCGCCGAACGAACCCTCCTCGAACAGGTCTTCCACGGACGAGACGCCGTGCGCGATGTCGGCCGGGAGAATGAGAATTTCGGCCGTTCGCGCACCGGACCGCAGGCCGCTGTCCGGGTTGCTTCCGGCCTTCAGGGTGTACTCGGTCTCCACCAGCACGTTCTCGCCCGATATGACGTTACCGTCGAGCGTCAGCCAGTCGCAGGCGCCGTACATGTACATGCCGCTGCCCGGAGCGAGTTCGGACTTCTCCACGACGTAGACCTTGCTGCCGTTGCGGGTGCCGTCCTCGAACGGGATTTCGGGAGCCACGACGTCGAACTCGGGACCCATGTAGGTCCAGGTCGTCGTGCCGGAGGCCGGATTGCCGTACTCGCCGGCGGCGTTGAAGGTATAGACCGTGCCCTTGTCGATGCCGACCGAACCCTTGTCGCGGCAGCCCGGAATCGACATTTTGTAGGTGTATTTCTCTGCCGTGTTATTGTAGTCGCAGAATACGAGCTCACCCTCTTCGTTGTCGAGCGGATAGGCCGTCGGATCGCCCGTGAGCAGGATATCCACCGTCTCGCCGGCCTTGCCTTCCGCGGGCGACAGGCTCCGATACCCACGCGGGCTTCGAGTCGAGGCGCCACTGGAAATTGGCCGCGATCCTGACGGGATAGCGCAGGCCGCTCTGTCCCTCGGCCGGCCATTTGAGGTCGATGACGGCCGTCGCGGCGTCGGCCGCCGTCTCCTCGTAGGCGAACTTGCCGTCGCTGTCGGGCGTGAAGTCGCCGCTTTCGTTCTTCTTGCCCAGGTAGACGTCGAACGTGCGCTCCACCTTGCCACGGGTCACCGTGGCGATCACCTGGGTTTGGCCGCCCATCGTCATCGAGACGTCGATGCTGCGGTCCGTGTCGTTCTCCTCCTTGTCGGAGACGCGGATGACGACTTCGTGTTTGCCGGCCTTGCCGCGCACGGTGTAGGCGGTCATGCCGTCGTCGTCGATCCAGAACCATTCGCCGGCCTCGTTCTGGTCTATGCTTACCGACCAGTCCTGATTCGGCTCTATGGGAATCGAACAAGTCCCTCCGACTTCGATGCCGAGAGCGGTCTTTTCCGGAAAGTTCGGAGCCGGAACCTTTTCCCCCGTTTCCTCGTCGGAACACGAACTCGACGCAAGCCCCGCACCTGCTAAGGCCACCGTAAGGAGATTGAGTAAATACCGTTTCATAGTCGTTTGTTTTTTACTTGTTTGTCAGGTCGGTTATTCGTATTTTTTCATGCCCTCCTCCCTCTCGAGGCGGTCGGCTTCCTCGTCGCTGATCCACTCCATGATATTGTAGTAGGAACCCACCGTGCCGACCATCGTGCCCATGTTCTTGACATAGACCTGCGTCCAGAGCTTGACGTTCCCCGCGCACGCGTCGTAGAAGGAGTAGTAGTTGGCGTTGTCGGTGACCAGTATCTTGTTGTCGCCGTTGATCTTGCCGAACACGGACATCTCGTCGCTCATCACCTGGTCCTCGGGCATCATCGTCAACGGTTTGGCCGGATCGCTCGTGTCGAACCGTATCCGGACGTCGTATCCCGAGAAGAGCCAGTTGTGCATGATGACCGTGTTCGGGTCGTTCGGATCCCGCTCCGTGCGGATCAGGCGCTGGATGCTGGTGTTCTCCACGCCGGGATAGTCCTGCAGGAAGGTCGAGGTCACGACGCACCAGCCGGTGAAGTCTTCGACATGGAACGTGCATCCTTTCAGCATCCGGACGCGGGTCCGGTCCTTGTAGAGGTCCCATTCGAGCCTGTTCGGGCATGACCAGCCGGAGCGAGAACTGCAACGTGTCCGAAGGTTCGATGCGGTCGTAATAGCCGTGCACCTGCACGTCGGCGGTCCGTTTGCCGGCCGGAATGGTCACCGTGTTGGAAGCCAGCCGGTAGTGCACGCCTTCGATGGCCGTGCTGCCCTGATCTACGATCTCGACGCCGAACGTGCGGTCGTAGTCGCATGCCGTGGTCGAGGCGACGGGAACCGTGAAATAGTCCTGGTTCTCCAGCACCATGTTGAGCGATACGGAGTCGGAGAACATGACGTATTCCGCATCGGAATAGGTCGTGTATTCCTCCTGGCAACCCGTCGCGAGGAAGGCGCAAAGTCCCGTCGCGAAAATGAACGTTATGATTCGTTTCATGGTTTGTCTGCTATGAGGTTACTATTTGTTGCTTTCGTTGGGGGTGATCTCCGAACCCGGAGCCTCCAGTTCGTGCTGGGGAATCGGCCATACGAAGAGCGGGTCGCCGGCTTCGATCTTCAGGTCGTTGCCCTCGTCCTGGGTGCAGGACTGCGGCGTGCGCTCGAAGCCCAGCCCCCAGCGCTTGAGATCCTGCAGGCGGAAACCTTCCATGTAGAGTTCGCGGACGCGCTCCTCGGAGAAGGTCTTCACGTCGGTGGCCCAGTCGCCCGTGAGGGAAATCGTGCCACCGGATGCGAAACGGGTCTTGCGCAGCGCCTCCAGATCCTTCTGGGCCCGCGCCGGGTCGGGCGAAGCCTTCCGGCAGTAGGCTTCGGCGCGGATTAAGTATTGCTCGGCCAGGCGCAGCGGCTTGGGCATGGAAACCTGGAAGATGCGCTGCGGGATGAAGATCGCGCGGTTGCCGTAGTACTTCACCAGCAGCGGCCAGTCCAGTCCGTTGGCATAGCCGATCGTGATGCCGGATTCCGAATCCGCGAAGTAGCTGGTCGAACGCAGGTCGCTCTCCTCGTAGGCGTCGAGCACCCACTGCGCCGGCACGTAGTCGGGATAGAAGTAGGTGTAGTCGCGGTTGAAGTTGAGGAACACGGTTCCCAGCGCGCCGCCGTAGGAGGTGCTGGTGAAGCCGATGCGCCAGATCACCTCCGGTCCTTCGTCGTAAGCCCACATGTAGTCGAACGTGCTGGCCCCGTCGGCCGCGGTCTCCTGGAACGAGGCGAGGTGGAACGTGTCTTTCTTGTCGTCGAGCAGGATGCTCGAGTACTCGATGGCGGCGTCCCAGTCCTGCATGTAGAGGGCCACGCGGGCACGGATGGCCTGTACGGCGGCTTCGGACATGTAGTAGTTGTTGGGCGTGTCCTCCGCGTCGTCGAGCAGGCTCGTCGGCGCGCGTCAGGTCGTCGAGCACGAACTTGTAGGAATCGTAGAGGGTGGCGCGGCGTACGGGCTCCTTCTCGAAATACTTCGTGCGGAGCACGACGCCCTGCTGCTGTTCGGCCGTGGCGGGATCGTACGCCTCGCAGAAGCATTTGAGCAGCTCCGAATAGCAGAGCGCGCGGATGGCGTAAACCTCGCCCGTGTACTGGTCGAGCGTTTCGAGGTTGGCGTCGCTGGTCTCGCGGGCCATCACCGCGTCGATCCGGTCGAGGTAGAAGTTGCAGGCGCCGATCACGGCGTAGAGCTGGGCGTAAACGTCCTGAATGAGCAGGTCCGTGGGACGGATCTTCCAGAGCCAGAAATCGCCGTAGGTGTTCGAGTTGCCTTCGACGGCATAGGCCAGGTCGCACTGGATGTCGGGCAGCAGCGTGAGGTAGCCGCTGTAGAGAGCGCTGTTCATCAGGTGTCCGTAGATGCCGATCAGGTGCTGTTCGGCGTCGGCGAACGTCTGCATGGCATCTTTTTCGGGAATGGCGCTGTCGGGGTATTTGTCCAGACACGAGGTCGCGCCGACGAGCGCCGTCAGGGCGACGAGGCCGAGTTTTATGTGTCGTAATAACATATTGCGTGGATTTTCTTTAGAAGGTTAAGTCGAGACCGAAGGTGAACTGGCGCGTCATCGGGTATTCCGCCGCGTAAGTGTTTCCGTTGCCCTCGGGGTCGAGCCCGGAGAAGTTGGTGAAGGTCAGCAGGTTCTGCGCCTGTGCATAGATTCTGACTCCGCTGATGAAACGCGTCTTGCGCAACAGCTCCCGGGGGAAGGTGTAGCTGAGCATGAGGTTTTTCAGACGCAGGAACGAGGCGTCTTCGAGCAGCCGCGTGTCGAATTCGGTGTAAACGCCGTGGCGCGGAATGTCGGTGACGTCGCCCGGCTGTTTCCAGCGGTGGAGCAGCCGTTTCGACTGGTTGTAGGAGGCGAAGCGGCCGTTCGACTCGTCGAAGTAGCGGTCGTTGTTCATCACCCAGCGGTCGGCGATCCAGGAGAACTGGGCCGAGAGCGCGATGCCCTTCCAGCTCAGGTTCGTGCCGAAGCCGCCCTGCCAGGGCGCGATGTAACTCTTGCCGATCATCACCTTGTCCTCGTCGCGGAGCTCGTTCGTCAGCTTGCCGTCCTTCGTGTACCAGAGGGCGTCGCCGTTGGCGGGGTTCACGCCGGCGTAGCGGTTCATGTAGAACTCGCCGATGCTGTGGCCGACGACGTACTTCAGGTCGGACGAGGCGATCTCGTATTCGCGGACGCCGTTGTAAAGTTCGGTGATTTCGTTGTGGTTGTAGGAGACGTTCGCATTGAGCGACCAGGCGAAGTCACGGGTTGAAATGACCGTGCCCGTCAGGTTCAGCTCGACGCCGCGGTTCACCATCGCGCCGATGTTGTCCCAGCGGAATCCGAAGCCGCCGTTCGTGTACGACTGCGGGACGGACATGAGCATGTCGCTCGTCTTCTTGTGGTAGAACTCCAGATCGGCGGTGAGGCGGTTCCAGAATCCGAAGTGCAGGCCGAGGTTCGTGGTCCACGTGGTTTCCCAGCTCAGCTCCTCGTTGCCCTGCGTGTAGGGGGCTATGCCGGCGGTCCCCACGTATTCCAGACCGCCCTTGACCAGCGCGAGGTGCTCGTAGTTGGGGATCGAGGAGTTGCCCGACGTACCGGTCGAAATCGTGATCTGGGCGTTGGTCAGCCATTCGCGGGCGTTCTCCAGGAAACGCTCGTTGCGCATGTTCCACATGAAGCCCGCCGACCAGAATACGCCCCAGCGGTTCGAGGCTCCGAAGCGCGACGAGGCGTCGGCGCGGAGCGAGAAGTCGGCGTAGTAGCGGTCCGCGTAGTTGTATTCGCCGCGGCCGAAGAAGGAGAGGAAGCCGTAGTCGTCGTCCGGCTCGTCCTCCCACGTCGTGGCGCGGGTTCCGGTCGTGATGCTGGTCAGCTTGTCGTTGTTCTGTCCCTGCGTGGTCACGCCGAACGATTCGTAGTGGTAGTCGATGCCTTCCTGTCCGACGAGGAAGTTGAACGAATGGTCCTCATGGACGCGGAAGCGGTAGTTCACCGTATTGGTGACCGAGAGCGTCAGGCCGTCGGAGGTGTTCCGGGCGGCGGTTCCGATGCCCAGGTTGGGATAGTATTCGGGGTAGGAGATTCCGAAGCCCGTGGAGTGGGAGTAGTCCGCGCTGAACTGCGATTTGATCGTCAGTCCTTCGATTGGCGTGGCTTCGGCGAAGAGCGAGGAGATGACCTTGTACTTCTTGTAGTGCACGGGGTTGTTCTCGATCCACTCCAGCGGGTTCTGGCCTTCGCCTTTCCAGCTGCCGTCCTCCATCGAGGCGATCGAACCGTCCGGACGGCGGGGATTCCAGTAGGGCATCATGAAGCGGGCGGCCGAAATCGGCGTCACGACCGTGTATTCGCCCGACTGCGCCAGTTCGATCTGCTGGTAGTTGAGCAGGGTGTTGGTCCCCACCTTGAGCCACTTGGCGGCGCGCTGTTCGATGTTGGCGCGGAGCGAATAGCGGCTGAAGTCCGAACCGGGGGCGATGCCTTCCTGGTCGTAGTAGCCTCCCCGAAACGTAGTAGTTCGTCTTTTCGGTGGCTCCCGAGACCGAGAGTTCGTAGTTCTGGAGCAGGGCGTTGTCGCTGAAAACCTCGTCGAGCCAGTTCACGTCGGTCTGGCTCAGCAGGGAGTAGTTCTTGCCTTCGGTCAGCCCGATCTCCTTTTCGTACTGGATGCGCTCGGCGGTGTTCATCAGGTCCCAGTTGCCGTGGGCGAGCTGCGAGATACCGAGCTGCATGCGGTAGTTGATGACCGGACGGTCGGCCATGCGCCCGCGTTTGGTCGTGATGACCACCACGCCGTTGGCGGCGCGTGCGCCGTAGATCGAGGTCGAGGAGGCGTCCTTGAGGACGGAGAGGCTTTCGATGTCGGCCGGATTGATCGCATTGAAATCCGACGCCGAGATCACGATGCCGTCGAGGACGAAGAGCGGGTCCGTGCCGGCGTTGATCGAGTTCGTGCCGCGGATGGTCAGCTCCGCCGACTTGCTCGGCTCGCCCGAGCTGGAGAGTACCGTGAGGCCCGGAACCTGCCCTTGCAGCGCCTGGTCGAAGGCGGCCGTGGGCGTGGTCTCGATCTTTTCCGCCTTTACGGTCGAGACCGATCCGGCGATGGTTCCCTTTTTACGCACGCCGTAGGCGATGACCACCACGTCCTCGAGCGCCTGCGTATCGCTCTGCATTTCGAGGTTGCAGGTCACCTGCGTCCGTCCGTCGGGGACCGTGTACTCCACGGCCTTGTAACCGATGTACTGGAAGGTCAGCGTGGTCCCGGGTGCGACCTGAATGGAATAGCTTCCGTCCGCGAGGGTCGAGACGCCGCTCGCCGAGCCGGAAATCACGTTTACCCCGATCAGGGGTTGCTTGTCTTCTGCGGAGGTTACGACACCGCTAACGGTGACCAGATTCCCCCCTTAGACGGGGCCGCGACAGACAGCGCGCACATGGAGAGTGCGAGAAGAGTGAGTAGAATAGTTTTTTGCATAAGGAAACTGACTTTCTTACGCCGCAAACGTACGAAATTAAATTTTACGAACAAAATGTTTTTTAATATCGGATTGTAAGTAAAATCATTGAAAAACCGTCTTTTTTGATAGTGCGGTGCGGGCGGACGCCGAGGGTATTCTTCTGAAAATAATCTGAAAATAAGGTGTGTTATATCCTGTTTCGGATCGACATGCAATTTTAATGGATTGTCTGCCGTGCGTTTTATTGGATTCTGCCGGAAGCAGCGTCTCGTTTTTATTTATTTGTAAAATAAATGAGGTAATCGCGGTTTATTTTTATGTAAATTTAAATTTTGCACAGGCGGATTTGTGAAATGGCGGGGCGGTATATTCGTAAAATTATTTAATAATCTGAATTTACTGTAAAAGTGCCCGGAACCCTGTTTTTTTGTCGCGCCGGAGGCGTTTTTCGGGCCGGATCGCTCGTGATTCGATAAATCGTAATTAAAAACAGCTTATCGGCTAATATTCTGTATTATATTGTATAGTAGTTATTTAGTGATATTATATGCTTCTTGATCCGGTCTGTATCGAGTTTTTTCGGGGTGTTTCCGGCTGTTTGCAGGTAAAATGGAGTCTGATCGTAAGCAAAATGCGCGTCTTTTATTTTATCATGTTATTTGCGGCTTTGCGACGTGCATTTCCGGACTTTTCCGTTGCCGGAAGCGATACCCCGGATGCCGGAAATCGTAACCTGCCGGCGGCCTCTCCTCATTCCGTTCCCGGGGGCAGGCAAGACTGCATACAAAAAAGAGGGAGGGAAGAAATCCTCTTCCCTCCCTCTTTGTCGCCGAGCCTGTCTATGAGACTTGAACTCACGACCTCTTCCTTACCAAGGAAGTGCTCTACCACTGAGCTAAGACAGCCTTTTGCTCTTTCGAGTGGTGCAAAAGTACGCAAGAAAAATGAAAAGACCAAAAAAATGTGCGATTTTCCCGATTATTTTCTATCTTTACTGACGAATTACAACCAAAAACAGATGAAACGTATTCTGATAGTAGGCGCCGGAGGCCAGATCGGTTCCGAGCTGACAGTTTATCTGCGCAAAATCTACGGCGGGCACAATGTGGTGGCCACCGACATGCGCGAATGCAAGTCCCTGGGCGAGGACGGTCCCTTCGAGGTGCTGAATGCCCTCGATGCCACGGCGATGGCGTCGGTGGTGGCCCGTCACCGGATCGACACGATCTTCAACCTCGTGGCGCTGCTTTCGGCCGTGGGAGAGCGGAATCCCCAGATGGCCTGGAACGTCAATATGGGTGCGCTGAACAACTCGCTCGAGGTGGCGCGGCAGCACCACTGCGCGCTCTTCACCCCCTCGTCGATCGGCGCTTTCGGCCCCTCGTCGCCCAAGGACAAGACCCCGCAGGATACGATCATGCAGCCGACGACGATCTACGGGGTCTGCAAGGTCACGGGCGAGCTGCTGGGCAACTATTACCACCACAAGTACGGGGTCGATACCCGTTCGGTCCGCTTTCCGGGCATCATTTCGAACGTCACGCTGCCCGGCGGCGGCACGACCGACTACGCCGTGGAGATCTACTACGAGGCGATCCGGAGCGGCAAATTCACCTGTCCCGTTCCGTCGGACGTCTACATGGATATGATCTACATGCCCGACGCCCTGCGCGCCTGCGTCGAGCTGATGGAGGCCGATCCCTCGAAACTCGTGCACCGCAACAGTTTCAATATCGCCTCGATGAGCTTCACGCCCGAGATCATCTGCGCCGAGATCCGGAAGCGGATGCCCGCGTTCGAGATGACCTACGACATCGACCCCGTGAAGCGGGAGATCGCCGAGAGTTGGCCCAATTCGCTGGACGACACCTGCGCCCGCGAGGAGTGGGGGTGGAAACCCGAGTGGGACCTTTCGCGCATGACCGACGACATGCTGGCGCATATCCGCGCCAAGCTGGCGAAATAGCCGGGGCCGTGTCGGACGGAAAGGGACCGACGGCGGAGCGCATCGCCGCATCGTCGTCGAGCCTGGAACGGGGAGCCGTTGCCCGCCTACCCGGCGGGACGGCCCCTCGTGTCGCTTCTGCGCATCCTGATTCCGCCGCATGCGCGGCTGGAGGAGCATTTCCATCCGGTCGTCAATGCGGGGGTGGTGCTGCGGGCGAGCTGACCGTGGTCGCCGGGAACGGGACGGAGCGGACGTTCCGCCCCGGGGAGGGGATCGTCGAAATGGTAGGGACTTTGCATTACGGCGAGAATCGGGGCGACGACGAGGTCGAACTGGTGATGTTTTATGCCGGGGGCGGAGGGCGTGCCGCTGTCGGTGAAATCCGAACCCTGACGTATGAAAAAAGAGTCTGAAAAAAAGAGTATCGGGATCGTGCTCGCCGCGCTGGTCGCGGTCGGCGGCCTCCTTGCGGGTGGCAGTTTCTACATGCTCTCCTATGCCCTGCGTCCCGATGCGGTGATGGCCGAGAAGAATGCCTCCTCCTATGAATATATGTATGCCGAATATCCGTTTCTGGCGGAATGGGCCGACAGCCTCCGCAGTTCGGGGGCGCTGCGCGACACGGTGATCGTCGGCGACGGGGGCGAGCGGCTCCATGCCGTTTACGCCGCGGCGCCCGAACCGACGGACCGGACGGCGGTGATCGTCCACGGCTACACGGACAACGCCGTGCGGATGCTGATGATCGGCTACCTGTACAATCACGACCTGGGCTACAATATCCTGCTGCCCGATCTCCATTACCACGGCGAGAGCGAGGGGCGGGCCATCCGCATGGGGTGGAAGGACCGTCTCGATGTGCTGCGGTGGATGGATGTCGCTAACGGGCTTTTCGGAGGCCGTACACGGATGGTCGTGCACGGCATCTCGATGGGGGCCGCGACGACGATGATGGTCTCGGGGGAGCCGCAGCGGCCCTATGTGAAGTGTTTCGTGGAGGACTGCGGTTATACGAGCGTCTGGGACGAGTTCCGCAAGGAGCTCCGGGAGCAGTTCTCGCTGCCCGCCTTCCCGCTGCTCTACACGGCCAGTTGGTTGTGCGACCTGAAGTACGGCTGGTCGTTCCGCGAGGCTTCGGCGCTCCGGCAGGTGGCTAAATGCGAGTTGCCGATGCTTTTCATCCACGGCGATGCGGACGACTTCGTGCCGACGCGGATGGTCTATCCGCTCTACGAGGCCAAGCCGGGCGAGAAGGAGCTGTGGGTGGTTCCCGGTGCGGCGCACGCCATGTCCCTACCGGGACAACCGCGCGGAATATACGCGGCGTGTCGCGGAGTTCGTCGGACGGTATGTCGGGGACGGTCCCGCACGGGCCGTGCGAACGGATTGACCGTATCCGTCATGGAATCGGAAAAGAAAAAACGGGCCGGATGCGGCCGAACTGCTGCGGGTGCGGGAGTTCTGCCGGACGCTGGAAGAGGCCGCGGCGAACCTTCCGGACGACGTGCGTGCGGCCCTCTACCGGCCGTGTGCCGAAGCGTGCGTGAAAGGATCCGTGCTGGAGGAGCAGCGACGGCAGTTCCTGGAGTGCGGCGGCGACCTCGACCGGCAGTACGCCCGGTACGGTCGTTCGGCGTATTTCTTCGCGGACGTCGTGGAGCCGGGCCGGGTTTACGAAATGGGCTACCCGCGTTGCCTGTGTCCGCAGGTCGCGGCGGGATTCGTGGAGACGCCGGCGCATTGCGAATGCTCCCGCCAGAGCATTCTGTACGTCCTGCGGGAGTTGTTGCCCGGGAGGCGGATCCGGGTGGAGACGCTGCGGACCGTGCTTTCGGGCGGCGGCGAGTGCCGTTTCCGGGTGACTGTCGGATGATTCCGGAGGAATCCGTCGCCAGGACGGCCGCGCCGGCGACGGGCTGCGACGTTCCGGATGAGAGTTCTCGGGAGGCTGGGTTCCGGGTTGCGACGTTCCGGGCGAGAGCTCCCGGGAGGCTGGGTTCCGGGTTGCGACATTCCGGGTGAGAGCTCCCGGGAGGCAGGGGCCCGGCGGACAACGGCATTCCGGCCGGAGGCCGTTCGGGTCGGCGTCCGGAGCGGAGGAGATGAAAAAACGGAGGCGTGAGCCTCCGTTTTTCTTTTCGGTGTCCGGGGATCGCTCCCCGGATGCGGATGTCTTACTCGGCCTTGCCGTCCGAGCCGAGAACCTCCTTGATCTTGTGGATGTAGAGCTTCTTCATGTTGTCGCGGGCCGGACCCAGGTACTTGCGGGGGTCGAACTCCGCGGGCTTCGTGGCGAAGACCTCGCGGATGGCGGCCGTCATGGCCAGACGCGAGTCGGAGTCGATGTTGATCTTGCATACTGCGCTCTTGGCGGCCTTGCGGAGCTCCTCCTCGGGAATGCCCACGGCAGCCTTCAGCGCACCGCCGTACTTGTTGATCGTATCGACCTCCTCCTGGGGAACCGACGACGATCCGTGGAGCACGATGGGGAAGCCCGGAAGCTCCTTCTCGATAGCTGCCAGCACGTCGAATGCCAGGGGGGCGGAACCAGACGGCCCGTCTTGGGATCCACGGTGCACTGCTCGGGGGGTGAACTTGTAGGCGCCGTGCGACGTGCCGATCGAGATGGCCAGCGAATCCACGCCCGTCTTGGTCACGAAGTCCACGACCTCCTCGGGCTTGGTGTAGTGGCTCTCCTCGGCTACGACCTCGTCCTCGACGCCGGCCAGCACGCCCAGGCTCGCCCTCTACCGTCACGTCGAACTGGTGGGCGTACTCTACGACCTTCTTCGTCAGGGCGACGTTCTCATCGTAGGGAAGCGCCGAGCCGTCGATCATCACCGACGAAGCCCATGTCCACGCAGGCTCTTGCAGAGGCTCGAACGAGTCGCCGTGGTCGAGGTGCAGCACGATCTGGGGCTTTGCCCAGCCCAGGCTCCTTGGCGTACTCCACGGCACCTTCGGCCATGTAGCGCAGCAGGGTCTGGTTGGCGTAGTTGCGCGCGCCCTTCGACACCTGCAGGATGACGGGCGACTTGGTCTCGGCGGCAGCCTGGATGATGGCCTGGAGCTGCTCCATGTTGTTGAAGTTGAATGCCGGTACGGCGTAACCGCCCTTGATGGCCTTGGCGAACATTTCGCGGGTGTTCACGAGGCCCAGATCTTTGTACGATACCATACTATTAGAGTTTAAGTGAAATTACTGGCTGTTTTTGACCTTGCAAATTTACTAAAAAAACTAAATAAAGATTTCATTTTGTGAGAAAAATAACAGAGCGCGGAAAATAGTTGCGCAATCCGGATTGTTTTTTGTAAATTTGCAGGGGCTTTCCCGAAGGGAAACCGCAGGCGGGCCGGGGTTTCCCTCCGGAGTTTCAGCGGTTGGCCCTGCCGGCGGACCGGGAGGGCGGAACGTCCCGTCGGGCGTTTCGGGGCCGTCTCCGGCGCGGGCCGGCGGAGACTCCGGCCGGTGGCTTTCGGCTACCGGAAACAGAGACGGACAACACAAACATTACTATAAGGATTATGGCAGACTTCATCTATCAGGAGCCGTTCCCCGTCGGGGAGGACAAAACCGAGTACCGTCTTTTGACGAAGGATTACGTGAAGGTCGTCGAGTGCGACGGGCGTAAAATCTTGAAAGTGGACCCCGCGGGCCTCGAGCCTGCTGTCGAAGGCGGCCTATTCGGATGTGTCGTTCTATCTGCGTGCGGCGCATCTGCAAAAAAAGCGCGCGACATCCTCGACGATGCGGAGGCCACCGACAACGACAAGTTCGTGGCCTACACGATGCTGCTCAACCAGTGCGTGGCCGCCGAGGGCGAGCTGCCGACCTGCCAGGACACCGGCACGGCCATCTGCATCGGGCACAAGGGCGAGGACGTCGGGACGGGAGCCGACGACGCCGAGTGCATCGCCAGGGGAGTTTACGAGACCTACAAGGAGCGCAACCTCCGCTATTCGCAGGTCGTGCCCTTCACGATGACCGACGAGAAGAACTCGGGCACGAACCTTCCGGCGCAGATCGACATCTACGGCGGCAAGCCCGGCATGGAGTACGAGTTCCTCTTCATCACCAAGGGCGGCGGCTCGGCCAACAAGACCTTCCTCTACCAGCAGACCAAGGCGCTGCTGAACGAGGAGTCGCTCACGAAATTCATCCGACAGCATATCTTCGACCTCGGCACGTCGGCCTGCCCGCCGTACCACCTGGCCCTCTGCATCGGCGGCACGTCGGCCGAGATGTGCCTCTCGACGGTGAAGAAGGCTTCGGCCGGCTACCTCGACGAGCTTCCCACTTCGGGCAACGAGGGCGGCCGCTGCTTCCGCGATCTGGAATGGGAGGAGAAGGTGCTGAAAATCTGCCGCGAGAGCGGCGTCGGCGCCCAGTTCGGCGGCAAGTATCTCGTGCACGACGTGCGCGTGATCCGCGCTCCGCGCCATGCGGCCTCGTGCCCCGTGGCCATCGGCGTAAGCGCTCGGCGGACCGCAACATCAGGGCGAAGATCACCCCCGAGGGCATCTTCCTCGAGAAGGCTGGAGAAGAACCCCGCGCGGTTCCTGCCTGCGGAGGCGCCGGCCATGTCGCCCGCCGTGGACATCGACCTCGACGAGGGCATGGACAAGGTGCGCGCCATCCTGACGAAATACCCGATCAAGACGCGCCTGAACCTCCGCGGTACGCTCATCGTGGCCCGCGACATCGCCCATGCCCGCATCAAGCAGATGCTCGACGAGGGCAAGCCCATGCCCGAATACTTCCAGGAAGCATCCGGTGTATTACGCCGGTCCGGCCAAGACGCCGCAGGGCATGGCTTCGGGTTCGTTCGGCCCGACGACGGCCGGACGTATGGACCCCTACGTGGACCTGTTCCAGAAGCACGGCGGTTCGATGGTGATGGTGGCCAAGGGCAACCGCTCGCAGGCCGTGACGGACGCCTGCAAGGCCAACGGCGGTTTCTACCTCGGTTCGATCGGCGGCCCGGCGGCCATTCTGGCCAAGAACTCCATCAAGTCGGTCGAGGTCGTGGACTTCCCCGAGCTGGGCATGGAGGCCGTGCGCAAGATCTACGTCGAGAACTTCCCCGCCTTCATCATCGTCGATGACAAGGGGAACGACTTTTTCGCCGATTTCAAACATTAATTTCCATCCCGTCCGGATACTAACCGGGCGGGATGGTACGTTGTAGAACTGATGAAAGGTTTTATTGCGAGAATAACGGGAACGGCGCTTCTCCTGCTGTCGGCTTTCCGGGCGTTCGCCGCCGGGGAGGTCACCTTCGAGGCCAGTTCGCCGCTGACGGTGGCCGTCGGCGAGGCGTTCCGCGTGGAGTTCGCGCTCAACGCCGATCCCGACGAAGGGAGTTTCCAGGCTCCGTCGTTCGAGGGGTTCGACGTGATAGCCGGTCCGGCGGAGTCGCGCGGGCATTCGGTGCAGATCGTGGGCAACTCGATGACCAAGAGCATCAACTACACGATCACCTATGTCCTGCTGCCGCAGAGCGCGGGCAACGTCACGATCGGTCCGGCACGGATCGACGTGGAGGGCAAGACCTACCGCACCGAGCCGCTGCCGATCGAGATCGTGAACGAGGGCGACGCCTCGCGGGCGCAGCAGCGTCCGCAGAGGGGCGGACCCGGCGGACCCGACGGCAGCGGACAGCGCGACGTGCAGCAGCAGATCGGCAAGGACGACATCCTGCTGCGGGCCGTCGTGTCGAAGTCGTCGGTCTATAAGAACGAGCCGCTGCACGTGGCCTTCAAGCCTCTACACGCGCGTTCCCTATGTGAACATCGTCCCCGAATCGGCCCCCTCGTTCAACGGTTTCTGGTCGCAGGACCTTTCGGCCCCGGGATCGGCCCGCATCGGCCGGGAGAGCTACAATGGCAAGGTGTACGAGACGCGGGTGCTGTTCGACTACCTGCTCTATCCGCAGCAGGTGGGCACGCTCTCGATCGACCCGGTGGAGATGACCGTCGTGGCGCAGGTGATGGTGCAGAGCCGCCACGTGGACCCCTTCTTCGGAGGCGGTCACGAGGTTTTCAACGTTCCGCGCAAGGTGAAGAGCCAGCGGGCGGCGATCGAGGTCCGGCCGCTGCCCGAGGGGGCGCCCTCGAGCTTCAGCGGAGCCGTCGGGTCGTTCCGCATGGATACCGACCTGCCGTCGGACCGCTTCGCGGCCAACTCGGGCGCGACGTGCACGGTGAAGATCTCCGGCACGGGCAACCTGACCTTCGTGCAGGCGCCCAAACTGGCGCTGCCCGCGTCGTTCGAACAGTACAACGTCAAGACGACCGAGTCGATCAACACCTCGGCCTCGGGCATCTCGGGATACCGGCAGTTCGAGTACCCCTTCATCGCCCGCGCCGAGGGAACCTATGAGGTCGATCCGATCGAGTTCACCTATTTCGACCTCGAACGCAGACAGTACGTCACGTTGCAGTCGAAGCCCATGACGCTCGAGGTCACGCCCGACGTCCGCGGAGGCGGAGGCGACGCGGTGGTGATGCAGGGCCGCGGCATGTCGAAGGAGGAGGTGAAGATGCTCGGGCAGGACATCCGCTTCATCAAGCTGGGGGCTCCGCAGTTGCGTGCGACGGGCGCTCCGTTCCTCTTCGGGGCGGCCTACTGGGGCGTGCTGTGCGCCGTGCTGGCGCTGTTCGCCGCGATCTACGTCGCGCTGCGCCGGCAGATCCGCGAGTCGCAGAACGCCGCGCTGGTCCGCGGCAAGCGGGCCAACAAGGTCGCCGTGCAGCGTTTCCGCGCCGCCCGCCGCTACATGGAGGAACAGAACCGCCATGCCTTCTACGAGGAGATGCTCCGCGCGTTGTGGGGCTACATGAGCGACAAGTTCAACATTCCGGTGGCCAACCTCACGAAGGAGAACGTCCGCGAGGAGCTGCACAAGCGGGGCGTGTCGGCCGAGGAGTCGCAGCGCTTCACGGCCATCATCACGCAGTGCGACGAGGCGCAGTATTCGCCCGCGGCGTCGGCGCAGATGAGCGACGTCTATTCGGAGGGCGTGGACCTGATCTCCCGCATCGAGGCGGTCATAAAACGATAGTGTCATGAAGCGATTGATAATCACTCTTGTCCTGCTGTTCGGCCTCTCGGCCCTGTCCGCGCAGGAGGGGGCCGCACCGGCCGGGGAGCCGCGGACGGATTCCGTCGCGGCGTCCGGCGATGCGGCGACGGCCGCCGGGGAACGGGCGGACGACTCCGGGGCCGAATCCTCCGCCGGGTCGCTCTGGGACCGGGCCAATACGGCCTATATCAACGGCGATTACCACGCCGCGCTGGAGATGTACGAGCGGATCCTCGCCGGCGGGATGGGGTCGGCGAAACTCTACTACAACCTGGCCAACGCCTGCTTCAAGGAGGGCCAGACCGGTCGTGCGATTCTCTTTTACCACCGCGCCCTGCGGCTGGCTCCCGGCAGCGACGACATCCGTTACAACCTCTCGGTGGCCGAGGCGCGGACGAAGGACCGCATCGAGGAGATTCCCGCGTTTTTCCTCACGGAGTGGGCGCGCGCCGTGCGCCGCACGATGAGCTGCACGGCCTGGAGCGTGCTGTCGCTCGCCGCGCTGGCCTTCGCGCTGGGGCTGTTTCTCCTCTACCTGCTCGCGCCGCGCCTGTCGCTGCGCAAGGCGGGGTTCTACGGCACGGCGGTCGCTGCGGCGCTGTTCGTCCTGACGACGTGGTTCGCCGCGGGCGAACGCCGCGAGATGCTCGACGACTCGCAGGCCGTGGTGATGGCCGCCTCGACGGCCGTGAAGAGCTCGCCCGACAAGTCGGCGACGGACCTCTTCGTGCTGCACGAAGGGACGCTCGTGAAGATTTCCGACCGGCTCGAGGGGTGGTGCGAAATCACCATCGCCGACGGCAAGAAGGGGTGGCTGGAGTGTAGGACGATCGAGAGGATCTGATGTCGAGGCTTTTGCAGGACGTTGTCGGGGAGTTGTCGAAACTTCCGGGCGTGGGACGCCGCACGGCGCCCGGCTGGCCATCCATATCCTGCGCATGGAGCGGGAGTCGGTGGCCGACATGACGCGCAGCATCGACCGGTTCCGCAACGAGGTCCGGTATTGCTCGCAGTGCAACAACCTCTCCGACGAGGAGGTATGCCCGATCTGCGCCGACCGGGAGCGGGACCACTCGACGATCTGCGTCGTGGAGCAGGTGGCCGACGTGCTTTCGATCGAGAACACGCACCAGTACAAGGGGCTGTATCACGTGCTGGGTGGCGTCATTTCGCCCATGCAGGGCATTTCGCCCTCGGACCTGAAGATCGACCTGCTGTGCGAGCGCATCGCGCGGGGCGGCGTCCGGGAGGTCATCATCGCCATTTCGACCTCGGTCGAGGGCGAAACGACGCTGTTCTACCTGATGAACCGTCTCAGGCAGTTCCCCGGATTGAAAATCACCTCCATCGCCCGGGGGATCGGATTCGGCGACGAGCTGGAGTACGTCGATGAGCTGACGATCACCCACGCGCTGCTGAACCGGCGGGAGATAGAATGAACAAGACCTTTTAAACGATAAAGTCATGGATTTCGTAACAACTGAAAAGCTTACCATTGTGGGTGCGGCCGGCATGATCGGCTCGAACATGGCCCAGACGGCGCTGATGATGCGCCTGACGCCCAACATCTGCCTTTACGACCCGTTCGGTCCGGCGCTCGAAGGCGTGGCCGAAGAGTTGTACCACTGCGGTTTCGAAGGGGTGAACATCACGTGGACCACCGACGTCGGGGAGGCGCTGAGGGGCGCTTCGTACGTCGTATCGTCGGGCGGCGCCGCCCGCAAGGCCGGCATGACGCGCGAGGACCTGCTCAAAGGCAACACCGAGATCGCCGCGGAGTTCGGCAAGAACCTCCGGACCTACTGTCCCGACGTGAAGCACGTGGTGGTGATCTTCAACCCGGCCGACATCACGGGGCTGGTGACGCTGATCTATTCGGGGCTGAAACCCTCGCAGGTCTCGACCCTCGCGGCCCTCGACTCCACGCGTCTGCGTTCGGAGCTGGCCAGATATTTCGGAATTTCGCCCGACGAGGTGAAGAACTGCCGCACCTACGGCGGCCACGGGGAGCAGATGGCCGTCTTCGCTTCGACGACGCTCGTGGACGGCAAGCCCCTCTCGGAGCTGATCGGTACGAAGATGCCCGTCGAGGACTGGCATGCGCTGCAACAGCGGGTCATCCAGGGCGGCAAAGCACATCATCGACCTGCGCGGCCGTTCGTCGTTCCAGAGCCCGGCTTACGTGTCGATCTGCATGATCGCTGCGGCCATGGGCGGCAAGCCGTTCGAGTACCCCGCCGGCGTGTATGTGCATAACGGCGAGTTCGACCATATCCTGATGGCGATGGAGACCGAGATCACGAAGGACGGCGTGACCTGCAAGGACGTGCAGGGAACCCCCGAGGAGCACAAGACGCTCCGGGAGAGCTACGAGCATCTCTGCAAGCGCGCGACGAGGTGATCTCGATGGGCATTATCCCGCCCGTTTCAGGAGTGGGGCGGGCTCAATCCGAACCTGAAGTAACCTCCGGACAGCGGTCCGGAACGATTTCACCCCTGCTGCAACGGAGTTTGCGGCAGGGGTGATTCTTTTCGGGAACTCCGGACCGTCTTGCGTCGGATCCCCGGCCGGAGTTCGGACGGCGGGCTATCGTTCCGTCTCCGGTTTGGCCTGGAACACGGCCCGCAATTCGCCGTTCGAGAGCAGCAGGAGCATCGGACCGTCCATGTCGTAGTGGGTCGTGGCTTCGAGCGCTTCGGTGAATTCGCGTTCGGTCTTCATGTCCGGGCAGGCCATCATCGTGGAGGCCAGCGGGCCGATCCGGAGGGCGCGCTTCTCGCCCTCTTCGAAGGGGCCGAACACCCGGTTGCAGGCTCCGACGCCCGTTATGCGGCCCTCTTCGCTCTGGAAGGTGATATGAAACCGGTCCGCCTGTGGTTGTACGCTCCGTCCGCCGAGCTGGACGAGCTGCCACTCGGTTCCCACGAGGGGCCGGCGGGTCTTTTTCTGGTAGGACCGGCAGGGGCAGCAGGATGCGGCGAGTATCGCTGCGGCCGCGACGGCCGCGATCTTCGGGATCATTCTCATCGGTTTTCCGTTTTTGTCGTTTCGCAAATATACGAATAAATCGTATCTTTGTATCGCGCTCCGGGGCGGACTTTCGCCGCTTCCGGGACGGAACGCTTCACGTTCAGCCGTTTCGGCGGCGTCCGGCGCCGCGGGGCGGAGGAGGAAGGACCGGAGTGCGCATGTATGGCAAAAGTACCGAATGTCCGAAAAACAGAGATTATGAAAAAGATCATCGCATCGCCCGGGGCTCCGAAGGCCGTGGGACCTTATTCGCAGGCCGTGGAGGCCGGCGGAACGCTGTATGTTTCGGGGCAGTTGCCCATCGACGCCTCGACGGGCCGGATGGCCGAGGGCATCGAGGCCCAGACGCGTCAGTCGCTGGTGAATCTGGGGCATATCCTCCGCGAGGCGGGATACGGCTACGGCGATGTGGCGAAAACCACCGTGCTGTTGCAGTCGATCGGCGATTTCGCGGCCATGAACGCCGTCTATGCGGAGTTCTTCACCGCCGACATGCCGGCCCGCATGTGCTACGAGGTGGCTGCGCTGCCGATGGGGGCGCTGGTCGAAATCGACGCCGTCGCGGTGAAGTGACGCGCACGGACGGGACCCGGGGCGCGTTCCGATGCTGCGGGACGCGCCTTTCGGCGCTGTTGTAGATAATTTGTGGATAAGTTTGGTTCGCGGAATTGGTTTTTCCGGAGGAAAAGCACCAATTTTGTAGAACGGGCTTCGGTCTGTCCGAATACGTAAAAATCTGAAAAATAGATAAGATATGTCAAAAAACACCCAGGAAAAGGCACCGAGCAAGGTCGAGTACAACGATGCGGTCGCCGAATCGTAGAGGTATTTCGACGGGGACGAACTGGCCGCTACGGTGTGGGTCAGCAAGTACGCCCTGAAGGACTCTTTCGGCAATATCTACGAGAAGTCGCCCCGGGAGATGCACGAGCGCATCGCCGCCGAGATCGAGCGTATCGAGCGCAAGTATCCCTCCCCGATGTCGAAGGAGGAGGCGTTCGCCCTGCTCGACCATTTCCGCTACGTCATTCCGCAGGGCGGCCCGATGACGGGCATCGGCAACAATTTCCAGGTGGCCTCGCTCTCGAACTGCTTCGTCATCGGCCACAAGCATCCGGCAGACTCGTACGGCGGCATTTTCCGCATGGACGAGGAGCAGGTGCAGTTGATGAAACGGCGCGGCGGCGTGGGACACGATCTTTCGCACATCCGTCCCACGGGCAGTCCGGTGCTCAACTCGGCGCTCACCTCGACGGGTATCGTGCCCTTCATGGAGCGGTATTCGAACTCGACGCGCGAGGTGGCGCAGGACGGCCGCCGCGGCGCGCTGATGCTCTCGCTCTCGATCAAGCACCCCGACGCCGAGCGGTTCATCGACGCCAAGGTGGACACGGGCAAGGTGACGGGCGCCAACGTCTCGATCAAGATCGACGACGAATTCATGCGTGCGGCGCTGTCCGGCAAGAAATACCACCAGCAGTTCCCGATCGGCGCGGACCATCCGAAATACGCGCAGGACATCGACGCGAAGAAACTCTGGGAGAAGATCATCCACAACGCCTGGAAGTCGGCCGAGCCGGGCGTGCTGTTCTGGGATACGATCCTGCGCGAGAGCGTGCCCGACTGCTATGCCGACGAGGGCTTCCGCACGGTTTCGACCAATCCCTGCGGCGAGATTCCGCTCTGTCCCTACGATTCGTGCCGCCTGCTGGCGCTCAATCTGTTCAGCTACGTGAACAACCCCTTCCGGGCCGATGCGAAGTTCGACTTCGACCTGTTCCGCGACCACGTGGGCAAGGCGATGCACATGATGGACGACATTATCGACCTGGAGCTGGAGAAGGTCGAGCAGATCATCGGCAAGATCGCCGCCGATCCCGAGGACGAGGACGTGCGCAGCGTGGAGCTGGAGCTGTGGAAGAAGATCCGCACGATGGCGCAGAAGGGCCGCCGCACGGGGCTCGGCATCACGGCCGAAGGCGACATGCTCGCCGCACTGGGACTGGTATACGGTTCGCAGGAGGCGATCGCCTTCGCCGTCGAGGTGCAGAAGACGCTGGCCGTGGAGGCTTACCGGGCCTCGGTGAAGATGGCCGCCGAACGCGGGGCGTTCCCGATCTACGACGCGGCGAAGGAGGCCGCGAACCCGATGATCGCCCGCATCCGCGAGGCCGATCCGGCGCTCTACGAGGAGATGTGCCGGGTGGGACGCCGCAATATCGCCATGCTGACGATCGCTCCGACGGGTACGACGTCGCTCATGTCGCAGACCACGTCGGGCATCGAGCCGGTCTTCCGCACGGTCTATAAGCGCCGCCGCAAGATCAACCCCTCGGACCACGACACGCATGTGGACTTCGAGGACGAAACGGGCGAGAAGTTCCAGGAGTACAACGTTTACCACCACAATTTCGTCAAATGGCTGGAGGCGAACGGCTACGACACGTCGAAGCTGGCGACGATCTCCGACGCCGAGCTGGACGGATGGGTCAAGGCGTCGCCCTACTACAAGGCCACGGCCAACGACATCGACTGGGTGGCCAAGGTCAAGATGCAGGGGCGATCCAGAAGTGGGTCGATCATTCGATTTCGGTGACGGTGAACCTGCCGAACAACGTCTCGGAGGCGCTCGTGGCCGACGTCTATCGTACGGCGTGGGAGTGCGGCTGCAAGGGCGTCACGGTCTATCGCGACGGCTGCCGCGACGGCGTGCTGCTGGAGAAGAGCCCAAAAAGAGGAAGTGCGAGGAGCATCCCGGACAGGTTCCGAAGCGTCCGAAGTCGATTCCCGCCGACATCGTGCGTTTCAAGAACGGTTCGGAGGACTGGATCGCCTTCGTCGGCCTGCAGGAGGGACGGCCGCTTTACGAGGTCTTCACCGGCAAGATCGAGGAGGACGCCATGTATATTCCGCGCAAGATCACCAAGGGATTCATCATCAAGGTCCGCGAGGAGGACGGCACGAAGCGCTACGACTTCCAGTACACGGACCGCTACGGCTATACGAACACCATCGGCGGCATCTCGCGCCTGTTCAACGAGGAGTTCTGGAACTACGCGAAGCTCATCTCGGGCGTGCTGCGCTACGGAATGCCGATCGAGAAGACCGTGTCGCTCATCGAGTCGCTGCATCTGGACAGCGAGTCGATCAACACGTGGAAGACGGGTGTCTGCCGGGCGCTGAAACAGTATATCGTCGATGGCACGCAGGCCAAGGGCAAGTGTCCGAGCCTGCGGCCAGGAGAACATGGCCTACCAGAACGGCTGCCTTACGTGCATGTCGTGCGGTTATTCCAAGTGCGGATGATCCCCGCGCGCAGCGATGTTTTCGTAAAAAGGCCCGAAATGTTCGTTTCGGGCCTTTTTTGACGGCGATTCGCCGCTTTGCGCGTTTTCGGGCAAATGAGAACGGAATTTGCAGAGAGCAGGATAACGTATTTTATTATAAACCGATTATGAAAAAAATCTATTCTACGATCCTGCTCCTGGCGTTTGTATCCGCCGCCTGGGCGCAAGAAACCCCGAAGAGGCCGAGCCTGGTCCGGCTTCGTTTCCAACGGATTCTGGGACAACTGGGAAATCTCGGTCGGTGCCGGAGCCGGCACGGCCCTTTCGAACGGCACGAACCACGGCAAGTTCGGCGACCGCATCGGATTCGAGGGCAACTTCTCGCTGTTGAAATGGGTGCATCCCGTGGCCGGTGTCCGCGCGCAGTTGCAGGGGCGGCTGGTTCAACAACTACGATGCGCTCGACGCCAAGAAGACCTGGCCCTATATGTTCGCGCATATCGACTTCATGCTGAACGCCTCCAACTGGTTCGGCGGCTATCGTGACGACCGCGCCTGGTACGGCGTGCCGTTCGTGGGCTTCGGCTACGTGGCCTCGAACTTCACGGACAAGAGCCAGAAGGACAACGGCACGGGTTCGCGCCAGAACTTCGGATTCACCTACGGTCTGTTGAACAAGTTCCGCCTCTCCCCGTCGTTCGACTTCAATATCGAGCTGAAGGGCATGCTGGCCAAATCGACCCTCTCGCCGTCGCCGATGGACGGCAGCTACCTCTTCGGGTTCAGCGCCACGGCCGGATTCTCGTACCGCTTCAACAACCGCGGCTGGGTTCGCGGGCTGCCGGGTTATACCGCCGAGGACATCGAGGCGTTTCAGGAGATGGTGGCTGCGAGTGCCGCAGCCGTGGCGGCCGTCGAAGCCGACAACGACATGCTGGAGAACCAGTTGCAGACTGCCCGCGCCGAGGCGAAGGCCGCCAGGGCCGCCGCTGCGGACGCTGCCGCGAAGGCTGCCGCCGCACAGCGTGCCGAGGTGCGCGAGGAGGCCGCCATCGTCTCCAACTCGATCATCCTCTACAATTACAGCATGTCCACGCTGACGCCGCAGGAGAAGACCCGTCTCGACCTGATCGCCGAGCAGATCAAGGCCGGCCCGCGGGACCGCGTCTATACCATTCAGGGCCATGCCGACCAGCAGACGGGTTCGAAGGCCGGGAACAGACGCGTCGCCGAAAACCGCGCCAAGCGGGTTTACGACTACCTCGTGAAACAGGGCGTGCGTCCCGAGCAACTGACCTACAAGGGCCTGGGCGACGAAAAGGACATCTTCAACGTCCAGAAGGCCAACCGCGCCGCGATCATCAAGTGATCCGTGCGGACTCCGACGAAGAGCCGGGAGCGTTTCGGAACGCTCCCGGCTCTTTTCGTGTGCGGACGGCGTGTCACCGGATGATGACCGCATGGACCAGCCTGAGGCCCGAGCGGCGGTTGATCTCCTCGCAGAGCAGGTCGCGCTGGTAGAAGAGTTCGGAGCGCAGCACGCTCGATTGGATGCGCACGTGGAGAATATGCCGTTCGAGCCGCAACTCGGTGGTGGCGTCCGCGGCACGGTCGCCGACGATTTCGCGCCACGTGTCGGGCAGCTTTCCTTCGGCGACCTTGGCGGCGACGTAGGGGCGTTTGAAGAACTCCTCCAGCAGGTCGCCCATCAGCATCGTTTTCGTGCGTCTCATCGCCGGGCCTTTCCGTTTTCGACGGTGTAGAGCAGATACTCCCCGCCGGCCTTGTCGAGTATCGTTCTCAGACGGGTGGGGTTGCAGTCCGTGATGAGGATCTGCCCGAACGTCTCGTCCGAAACCAGCCGGATGAGCTGTTCGACGCGGCCGGCGTCGAGTTTGTCGAACAGATCGTCGAGCAGCAGCAGCGGCCGTTCGCCCTTGCTGCGGGCCACGATGGCGTACTGCGCCAGCTTGAGGGCGATCAGGAAGGATTTCTGCTGTCCCTGCGAGCCGTATTTGCGCAGGGGGTAGCCGCCGATGCGGAGCACCAGGTCGTCGCGGTGAATGCCCGCGGTGGTGAACTCGTTGGCCAGGTCCTTCTGCCGCGCGGCGAGCAGGATCTCGCCGAACGGCCGCTCGTTCAGCTCCGAGCGGTAGTGCAGCCCGACCTGCTCGCGGTCGCCCGAGAGCGTGCGGTAATAGGCTTCGACGACGGGCTGCAACAGTTCCGCCGCCTCGCGCCGCCGGGCGTGGATCGCCTCGCCGTGTTCGACGAGCTGGCGGTCGTAGATTTGCAGCATCACCTCGTCGGGCTGCATCTTCAGCAGCCGGTTCCGTTCGGCCAGGACGGCGTTGTAGCGCATGACCGAGCTGAGGTAGGCCCGGTCGAGCTGCGAGATGAAGGCGTTGAGGTAGCGGCGCCGCTCGTCGGCCGCGTCGGAGATCAGGGCCCCGTCGGCCGGCGACACGATCACGACGGGGATCAGTCCCACGTGGTCCGAAAGCCGGTCGTACTCCTTGCCGTTGCGTTTGAGCACCTTGCCGCCCTTGCGCGAGAAGGAGCAGACGACGTTCTCGCTCTTGCCGCCGTCGGTCGCGTACTGCCCTTCGACGAGGAAGAAATCCGCCCCGTGGCGGATGCTCTGCCCGTCGGTCATCTGAAGCGACGACTTGCACATGGAGAGGTAGTGGACCGCATCCACGATGTTGGTTTTGCCCGCGCCGTTGTCGCCCACCAGACAGTTGATGCCGGGGCAAAACGTCAGCTCCTCCTGTTCGATGTTTTTGAAATTCAGCAGTGCGATTTTCTTCAGATACATGGAACAAAAGTACAAAAAATCCGGACACGACATTGCACATTGTGAATAGTTTTGTATCTTTGCTGCCTACCGTGCAAATTATAAACTAAAAAAATACGTTTGGATCTATGACGAAGCAGAACGTCGCCGAGCCGGAAAGCCTCGGCGAGGCAATGAACAGAACGGAACTCTTTTTCGAAAAGAACGGGCGCAAGCTCACCTACGTTTTTCTGGGGCTGCTGGTTCTCGCCGCGTTGGTTTACGGCTACCGGCGCTGATCGTGGCGCCGCGCGCCGAGAAGGCCGCGGAGATGATCGCCGAGGCGCAGTCGCGTTTCGAGGCGGAGAATCCCGACTTCGAGCTGGCGTTGCAGGGCGATGCCAACGGCGCCGGGTTCCTCGACGTGATCGAGCAGTACGGTTCGACCCCCCTCGGGCAATCTGGCCAGGCACTACGCCGGCATCTGCTACCTGCGTACGGGCGATCTGGAGAATGCCGCCGCCTGTCTGGCGAAGTATTCGCCTGTCAAGGGACTGCCCGGCGCACTCGTCAATGCCCAGAACTACGGGTTGCAGGGCGATGTGGCCGTCGAGCGGCAGGACTACGCCAAGGCCGTGGATTTCTACCGCAAGGCCGTGAAGGCTGCCGACAACAACCTGACCGCCCCGATGTACCTGCGTAAGGCCGGACTGGCGGCGCAGGCCCAGGGCGACGCTGCGGCCGCCGCCGGATTCTACCAGCAGATTCTCGACACGTATCCCGCTTCGATGGAGGCCCGCGAGGCCGAAGTGCCTGCTCGGAAGCGCTAAATAAAGTGCGGCGAGATGGCGACCAGAAACCATAACCTTTCCAAATTCGATTCGCCGCTGCCGTCGGCTGCGGACATGCGGTTCGGAATCGTCGTGGCCGAGTGGAACCGGGAGGTGACGGAGGCGTTGCTGGAAGGTGCCGTGCGCACGCTGCGCGCCGGATGCCCCGACATGAACATTCAGATCAAGTATGTCCCCGGTACGTTCAGAGCTGTCGCTCGGTGCGCAGTTCTTCGCGGAATATACCGACGTGGACGCCGTGATCGCGCTCGGATGTGTCATTCAGGGCGATACGCGGCACTTCGACTTCATCTGTCAGGGCGTGACGCAGGGCATCACGCAACTGCAGATCCAGTGGAACATGCCGATCGCGTTCGGCGTGCTGACCGTGAACGACATGCAGCAGGCGCTGGACCGCTGCGGCGGCCGCCACGGCAACAAGGGCGACGAGGCGGCGGCGACGGCCATCAACATGGTCAAGTTGCAGATCGACATGGAGGCGGCTTCGCCCGACCACGAACCCGACCGGCGGAACATCAACTGACGCTGCGGGAGGAGAAGAAAAAGGTACGGCTTACGTTGGGCCGTACCTTTTTTTGCCTTTCCGGGAGTGTTCTGTGTCCCCCGCCGCGTCTGCCGCGGGGACTGTTTCCCGCTTTAGAAGACGCCCAGGTTGTCGAGGAAGACGAGCAGCAGGATCACCGGGCAGAAGTAGCGCAGCAACACCAGAAAGAGCCGGTAGATGCGGAAGGGCAGGGTTCCGTCGTTGGTGAGCTGCGCGCGGAGCACCTGCCGGTCGAGCCGCCAGCCCACGAACAGGCAGGTGAGCAGTCCGCCCACGGGGGAGCATGATGTTGGCCGTGAGGTAGTCGAGCGAGTCGAAGATATTCAGACCGCAGATCGTCCAGCCGCCCAGCACCCCCATCGAGAGCGAAGCCACGGCTCCTAACGCCCCGGTCGAAAGGGGTGGTGGTCCACGCCGCGGCGGCTCAGGTGCCACTCTTCGTGCAGGTAGGCCGTGACGACCTCGTGCAGTGAGATGGTCGAGGTGAGGGCTGCCACGATGAGCAGCAGGGAAGAACACCGACGACCAGACCATGCTCAGCGGCATGCCGTTGAAGATGCCCGGCAGGGTGATGAAGACCAGCGAAGGTCCCGACGAGGGGGCGATTCCGACGCTGAAGACCGCCGGGAAGATCACCACGCCGGCCAGCACGGCGACCAACGTGTCGAGGATCGTGACGTTCAGCGCCGTGTGGCGCAGGTCGGTGTCGGGTTTGAAGTAGGAGGCGTAGGTGACCATCGTGCCGATGCTGATCGAGAGCGAGAAGAAGGCCTGTCCCAAGGCCACGAGCACGGTCGAGGGGGTGACCTGCGAGAAGTCGGGCCGGAAGAAGAAACGCAGCCCTTCGCCGCCGCCCGGCAGCAGCAGCGAGTGGACGGAGAGGGCGATGAGGACGACGAACAGCAGCGGCATGAGCACCTTGGCCGAGCGTTCGATGCCCTTCCGGACGCCCAGCGCAATCACGGAGTGGGTGGCCAGCGCGATCAGTCCGGTGTAAACGAGCGGCCGCCACGGGTCGCGGATGAACTCCGCGAACAGCGCTTCGTACTCCGCGGCGGAGGAGAGGCGTGCGAGTTCGCCCGTGAGGGAGCGGACCATGTAGCCGGCCGTCCAGCCCGAGACCACGAGGTAAAAGCCGAGGATCAGGAACGCCGCCAGCACGCCGTTGTATCCCAGGAAGCTCCAGCGGGAATCGAGCGTCCGGAAGGCCCCCCCCACGGCGTTGCGGTGCGAGGCGCGTCCCACGGTGAATTCGGCCAGCATGAGCGGCAGTCCCAGCAGCAGGACGCAGAGGATGTAGATCGCCAGAAAGGCCCCTCCGCCGTTATCGCCGGCCACATAGGGAAACCGCCAGATGTTGCCCAGCCCCACCGAACTTCCGGCGGCGACCAGCACGGCGCTCAGTTTTCCGCCCAGCGTGACCCGGGCGTGCGAATGGTGTTTCATGTCCGTTGCTTTGAGTGTGAAACCGGCGGGCAGGCCGCAGCCTGCCCGCCGGTCGTATCCGTTACCTCTCCAGCGTGACGCTCACGCGGTCGAGTTTTTCCGCCCAGCGGCGGCGCCAGAACTTCGAGACGGTGCATTTCACGTGCCGCAGTTGCGGAAAGGCGGCGTACAGCGCCTCGATGATGTTCAGGGCCACGCGTTCGATGGTCCGCTGCGTCTGTCCCATCCGTTCCCGGACGATCTGATAGACGGTGAGGTAATTGACCGTCTTCTCCACGTCGTCCTCCGCGGCCGCTTCGCCCAGCAGGGCCGTAAGTTCCAGATCGACCGTGAAGCGGTTGCCCACCTTCCGTTCCAGTTCGTAGCAGCCGTGCAGCGCCCGGAACTCCATGCGGTCGAGTGCGATGCGGTACTCCATGGCCTATTCGGCGATTACGAGGTAGTAGTTCTTCTTGCCGCGCTGCACGAGGAGGTATTTGCCGGCGATGAGGTCCGCGTCGGTCACCTCGCGCATCGGATCGGTCACCTTCTCCTTGTTGAGGGACACGCCGCCGCCCTGCACCAGCTTGCGGCACTCGCCCTTCGAGGGGAACACCTGCGTCTTTTCGGCCGCCAGGCTCCACGAACGGCAGGCCCAGTCCGGCGCGGGCGATGCGGAACTGCGGCACGCCCTCGAAGACCTGCAGCAGCGTCTGCTCGTCTATCCGGCGCAGCGCCTCGGAGGTCGCGCCGCCGAAGAGGATGGCCGAGGCCTCGACGGCCTTCTCGTACTCTTCCCGGGAGTGGATCATCGTGGTGATCTCCTCCGCCAGGCGCTTCTGCAATACGCGCAGGTGGGGAGCGGCGTCGTGCTCGGCGATGAGCGCGCCGATCGTTTCCCGGTCGAGCAGCGTGAAGATCTTGATGTAGCGTTTGGCGTCCTCGTCGCTCACGTTGAGCCAGAACTGGTAGAACTTGTAGGGCGACGTGTAGCGCGGGTCGAGCCAGACGTTGCCGCTCTCGGTCTTGCCGAACTTCGTGCCGTCGGCCTTGGTGATGAGCGGGCAGGTGATGGCGAAGGCTTCGGCTTCGGGGCCCAGCTTGCGGCGGATCAGCTCCGTGCCGGTGGTGATGTTGCCCCACTGGTCGGCGCCGCCGAGCTGGATCTTTGCAGCCCATCGTCTGGTAGAGGTGCAGGAAGTCGTAGCCCTGCACGAGGCTGGTAGGTGAATTCGGTGAACGACATGCCGTCGCCTTCGCCGTTGAAGCGCTTCTTGACCGAATCCTTGGCCATCATGTAGTTGACGGTGATGCACTTGCCGATGTCGCGGATGAAATCGAGGAACGTGAAGTCCTTCATCCAGTCGTAGTTGTTCACCATGCGCGCGGCGTTCGGGGCGTCGGAGTCGAAGTCGAGCAGTTTGGCCAGTTGCCGCTTGATCGCCTCCTGGTTGTGCCGGAGGGTCCGCTCGTCGAGCAGGTTGCGCTCCTGCGACTTGCCCGAGGGGTCGCCGATCATGCCCGTCGCGCCGCCCACGAGGGCCAGCGGACGGTGGCCGCACATCTGAAATGCTTGAGAATCATCACGCCTACCAGGTGGCCGATATGCAGCGAGTCGGCCGTGGGGTCGATGCCCAGGTAGGCCGTCGTCATCTCCTTTTCGAGTTGTTCCTTCGCGCCGGGCATGATCGTGTGGATCATGCCGCGCCATTCGAGTTCTTCGATGAAATTCTTGATTGCCATTTTATTTCTTTGGTGCTTTTCTTCGTTTTATTCCACCTCCAGGTCCAGGGCTTTCCGGAGTTCCGCCACCAGCGGGTTTTTCTCCGTGATGTACTTCACCCGGTCCTCGAGTCTGATCGGGCGCGCGGCCCGTATCTGTTCATTGACCGTGATCTCCAGGCTCGATCCGTCCCGTCACTCCGGCCAGCTCGGCGATCCGCATGAGCATTCCGGTCTTGCTGCGCAGGATCTCGTCGCGCAGGCTCCGTCGTCGGGACGCTCACCGCGATCGTGTCGCCGCGGAAGAGCATCTGCTCGAAGGCAGGGACGAAGCGCGGCCGCCGTTCGCGGATCAGCGCCAGGATGCGTTCCCGCGCCCGTTCCAGCTTCGCCGCGCACTCCGGATCGACCGTTGCGGCGGCCGGTTCGGGGTCCTGCGTCTTCTCGGACTGCGCCGCCGGATTGCCGGCCGAGGCCAGCAGGTCCGAGAGCGACGTTCCGGAGATCAGCGGCCGCCGGGCCGTCCCTGCGGGCCTTGCCTCGGGTTGCGGGACCGGTTGCGGAGCTGCCGCAGGGGCGGGTGTCCGCCGCCGAAACCTCCGTGCCGATCGGTGCGGCCGGGCCGGGGCGTGTCGCCGGGGCCGTTCCGGATGCCATCGCGGGAGCTGCCGCGGGCGGAACGTTTCCGTCCGGACGCATTCCGGATGCCGCGGCCGGTTCCGGGGACGGCGCCGCACGGCCCGAAGGTTCGGGACGCGGGCCTTCCGCCGCCGGGGCAGGTTCCGGCCGGAGCCTTGCGGCGTTAGCTGCGCCTTCCGTGCCGGAGGCAGGGGCGGGGGCGCGGGTTGCGTTTCCGCGCGGGCCGCCGGGGCTGCCGTGCGGGGCGTCAGTTCGGGGAGCGGATACTCCCCGGATGGGGTCAGGAGATCATTTTTTTTTTGGCCGAGACCGGCGATCTTCATCAGTCCCAGCTCCACGAGCAGCCGTTGGTTGGACGACTGCCGGATTTTCCCGTCGAGCTCCGTCAGCACGGAGATCGCACCGAACAGGAACTCGACACTGCAGGCGCCCGCCTGCGTCCGGTATCGTTCCAGCAGCGTGCCGGTCATTTCGATCAGCCGCAGCGTCTCGGGGCGTTCGGCCATCAGCAGGTCGCGCATGTGGCGGTTCAGGCCGGCCATGAAGGTCTGGCCCGAGAAGCCTTTCGAAAGCACCGCGTCGAAGGTGACGAGCGCCTCGGCGTAGTCGCCCCGCAGAAGCATCTCCGTCACGCCGAAATAGGTGTCGTAGTCGAGCACGTTCAGCGTTTGGGCCACGTTGCGGTAGTCGAGCGTCGTGCCGCAGAACGACACGGCCTTGTCGAACATGGAGAGGGCGTCGCGCATGCCGCCGTCGGCCTTCTGCGCGATGAGGTTGAGCGACTCCTCGTCGGCGGCGACGCCCTCCTCGGATGCGATGTAGCGGGGTATTCCACCGAATCCTCGACACGGATGCGGTTGAAGTCGTAAATCTGGCAGCGCGAGAGGATCGTGGGGATGATCTTGTGTTTTTCGGTGGTGGCGAGGATGAAGATCGCGTGTGCGGGCGGCTCTTCGAGCGTCTTGAGGAAGGCGTTGAAGGCCGCGGCCGAGAGCATGTGGACCTCGTCGATGATGAACACCGAGTAGCGGCCCACCTGCGGGATGATGCGCACTTGTTCGATGAGCGTGCGGATGTCCTCCACGGAGTTGTTCGACGCGGCGTCCAGGCTCGTGGATGTTGAGCGACCTTCCCTCGTTGAACGAGCGGCACGATTCGCACTCGTTGCACGCCTCGGCGCCGTGGGGCGCGAGGCAGTTGATCGCCTTGGCGAAGATGCGGGCGCAGGTGGTCTTGCCTACGCCGCGGGGGCCGCAGAAGAGGTAGGCGTGGGCCAGCTGACCGCGCTCGATGGCGTTCTGGAGCGTCGAGGTGATATGCTTCTGCCCGACGACCGAACGGAACGTCGCCGGGCGGTATTTGCGTGCGCTGACGATGAAATCACTCATGATTTTGCAAAGGTAGGAAATAATTATAATATTCCGGAGCGGAGGAGGACTCCTTTTTTCGCCAATTTGGCGGTTCCGTGTCAGACGGCCGTGCCATTGGGTGACAAAACATGACACGATGGCCGACGGCGGAGGTTGGCAGGCGTTTTGCTGAACGAAGGAATGAAACACGAAACGAATAAACACAAACGGATATGAACATCAACACATTAACCATCAAGGCGCAGGAGGCGCTGCAAGCGGCGCTTGCCCTGGCCCGGGAGCGCGGACAGCAGGCTGTCGAGCCGCTCCATCTGCTGAGCGTCCTCGTCCGCGAGGACGATTCGCTCGGGGCGTTCCTTCTGGGACGCGTCGGCGTGAACGTGCGCGGCCTGCGCGAGGAGGCCGCCCGTGCCGTGGCGTCGCTGCCGCGGGTCGAAGGGGGCGGCGAGCAGTTCTTCTCGCAGGACGCTTCGCGCGTCGTGCAGCGCGCCGTGGATTTCACGAAGACCTTCGGCGACAAGTATGCCTCGGTCGAGCACCTGTTGCTGGGCCTGGTGGCCGAGCGCGGTGCGGCCGCCGACCTGCTCAAGCGGGCCGGAGCGACGGAGAAGGAGCTCGTCGAGGCGATCCGCACCTTCCGCAAGGGGGCCACGGTCGATTCGCAGACCTCGTCGCAGGAGTTCGACGCGCTGGGCAAGTATGCCATCAACCTGAACGAGCAGGCGCGCTCGGGAAAACTCGACCCGGTCATCGGGCGCGACGAGGAGATCCGCCGCGTGCTGCAAATCCTTTCGCGGCGCACGAAGAACAACCCGATCCTCGTGGGCGAGGCGGGCGTCGGCAAGACGGCCATCGCCGAAGGCATCGCCCGGCGGATCATCGACGGCGACGTGCCCGAGAACCTGAAATCGAAGGTCATCTACTCGCTCGACATGGGCGCGCTGATCGCAGGCGCCAAATATCAGGGCGAGTTCGAGGAGCGGCTGAAGGCCGTGGTGCAGGAGGTTACGGCCAGCGACGGCGAGATCCTGCTCTTCATCGACGAGATACATACGCTGGTCGGCGCCGGCAAGTCGTCGGGGGCGATGGATGCCGCGAACATCCTCAAGCCGGCCCTCGCGCGCGGCGAGCTGCGGACCATCGGCGCCACGACGCTCGACGAGTTCCAGAAGTACTTCGAGCAGGACAAGGCCCTCGAACGCCGTTTCCAGAAGGTGATGGTCGATGAGCCGACGCAGGAGGATGCCATATCGATCCTCCGCGGCCTGAAGGAGCGCTACGAGAACCACCACCAGGTGCGGATCAAGGACGAGGCGATCGTGGCCGCCGTGGAGCTTTCGACGCGCTACATCACTTCGCGCTTCCTGCCCGACAAGGCCATCGACCTGGTGGACGAGGCCGCTTCGCGGCTGCGTCTGGAGATGAACTCCGTGCCCGAGGAGATCGACACGCTGGACCGCCGCGTGCGGCAGCTCGAGATCGAGCGCGAGGCGATCCGCCGCGAGAAGGACGAGGAGCGCATCGGACAACTGACCAGGGAGATCGAGGAGCTGAAGGCCAGGGACGCCGAAATGCGCGCCAAATGGCAGGGGCAGCGCGATCTGCTGAAGAAGATACAGACCAACAAGGACCGGATCGAACGGCTGAAGGTCGAGGCGCAGCAGGCCGAGCGGCAGGGCGACTACGGCAGGGTGGCCGAAATCCGCTACGGCAAGATTCAGGAGGCCGAGAAGGAGATCGCCGCCTTTCAGGAGGAGTACCGCCTCGCATCGGCCGGCGGGTCGATGATCAAGGAGGAGGTCGATGCGCAGGACGTGGCCGAGGTCGTCTCGCGCTGGACGGGGATTCCCGTGCAGCGGATGCTCGCCTCGGAGCGCGAAGAGAAGCTCCTGCACATGGAGGAGGAGCTGCACAAGCGCGTCGTCGGGCAGGAGCAGGCCATAGCGGCCATTTCCGATGCCGTGCGCCGTTCGCGCGCCGGGCTGAACGATCCCCGCAAGCCGATCGGATCGTTCATCTTCCTCGGTACGACGGGCGTGGGCAAGACCGAGCTGGCGAAGGCGCTCGCGGAATTCCTCTTCAACGACGACCAGATGATGACGCGTATCGACATGAGCGAGTATCAGGAGCGGCACAGCGTCTCGCGGCTGGTCGGCGCGCCTCCGGGATACGTCGGATACGACGAGGGCGGCCAGCTCACCGAGGCCGTGCGCCGCAAGCCCTACTCGGTCGTGCTGCTCGACGAGATCGAGAAGGCGCATCCCGACGTGTTCAACATCCTGTTGCAGGTGCTCGACGACGGGCGTCTGACGGACAACAAGGGCCGCACGGTGGATTTCCGCAATACGATCATCATCATGACCTCGAACATGGGGTCGCAGGTGATTCAGGAGAACTTCGCCGAGGCGTTCGACGGCAAAAAGCTGCCGTCGGAGGTGGTGGAGCGGACGCGCCGCGAGGTGATCGACCTGCTGAAACAGCAACTGAAACCCGAGTTCCTGAACCGTATCGACGAGATCGTGATGTTCGAGCCGCTGACCCGCAGGGAGATCGAACGCATCGTGGACATCCAGTTGGGAATCGTGCGACGGATGCTCGCCGAGAACGGCATCCGACTGGAGTACAGCGACAAGGCGCGCGAGTGGATCGCCTCGGCGGGTTACGATCCGCTCTACGGCGCACGTCCCGTGAAGCGGACGATCCAGCGTTACGTGGTGAACGACCTGTCGAAGCGGATTCTGGCGGGCGACGTGGACCGGTCGAAACCGATCGCGATCGACGCCACGGACGAGGGACTGACTTTCGCCAACTGACGCGGACCCGTTGGGGAGCGGAGTGCCGTGTCCGGTGTCCGCCTTTCTCGGACGGCGCTGTACCCGAAAAGGGTACAGCGCCGTTTTTTTGAGTGAGGCTATGATCCGAATTGCCGATGTCGTTCCCCGCACCGCCCTGGGAGGCAGGATTCTTTTTCGGGAGGCGGCTCCGCCGCATGCCCGCCGAAACGCTGCGGCCGGGCGGTCCGCGAATGGCTGCCGGAGGAGCCGGCGACAGGCTGTCCTCCGGACGGCTTCGCGCGAGGCGTTGCCGGAAGAGTGCCGGATCGATCCGGCACTCTTTTTCGCGGCTGTTTTATTTGAGGCGGTATTTTCCGTCCGAGAAGTCGATTTCGTCGAGCGTCAGTGTCCGGGGATCGTCGTAGATCCGCCGGACGGCCGTCTCGGACGGGAGGCTGTCGGTTTTCTGGCTGTTGATGAAATAGCCCCATACCATAAACCAGGACCAGTTGGGCTGACTGTGGTAGGAGTCCGGATCCGGCAACTGCCCGACTTCGCCCAGCGCAAGCAGCTTATCGCCCGCCAAGGCTTGCAGATCGTCATGATGCGACTGTTTGTAATCGCGGTGATAGACATCGGCGGCCAGCACATCGACATACTCCGGACCGGGATAGAAGTCGGCATAGGGCCCGGCTTCGTCCCCTTTCTTGTCGCGCGGGGCGTTGGTGTTCCAAACCCACAGCAGGTTGTTGAGCTTGTGGACTTTGGTGAAATAATTGTAGGTCATGATCCACAATTTCTTGAAGCCGTTCTCGCCCGGCTTGTTGCACCACCAGAACCAGACGCCGTTCATTTCGTGATACGGGCGCCAAAGGATCGGGATGCCTGCATCACGCAGTTGTTCGAGATAGGGTATAACGGTGTCCATCTGTTTTTTTCCACTGCGTATTGAGTCGTGTCCCTTCGGTCGTGAGTTCTTTCCAAACCTCGTTCGACGGGCGGTTCTGCCAAGTCCAGATCGAAGCCCCGTCGCAGTCGTTGCATTCTGACGGGAAGCAGCAGTGCCACATCAGCGTGATGATGCGCCCTTCGGCATGGCGTTGCTTGATTTCATCGACCAGGTTCTGTCGCAAAGTTTCGGTCGAGAGGCCGTTGATCCGGCACTCGCCCCAGGGCGAGGTCAGGTTCATCGGTCCGCAGTGGTGATAATCCGCGATGTTCCCGCCGAGCGCGTTGAAGCTGAAATCGCTGCCCCAGACAACGGGCCGTTTGCCCGTGACGGAATAGACCACGGAATCGTAGCGGCGGGGATCGCTGATGAAATTGTGCTGTCCGGCGAGCGTGTATTTGCCGCGGATCGAGTAGAGGAATTCGAGAAGCTGGCGCGCTTCGGGCGAGGCTTCCGGATTGACCGGAGCGACGGTTCGGCGTCCCGATGTGCAGCCGTACAGCAGGGCGGCCGTCATCAGGGCGGTTATCAGACGTTTCATGGCCGGTTATTTTACGGTGACGTTCTTGGGCATGGAATACATGTCGGGCAGATCGCGCTCCAAAAGGGTCCACTCGTCGGCATCGAACAGTTTGAAGTCTTCGGCCGACGCATCCGACGGATAGGGGCCGTAGGCGTGCCGGGGATTGTCGTTGCGCCATGCCACGACCATCGCGCATGGTTCGCCGCGCAGCACGCGCAGCACATCCTGTGTCCAATAGTCGGCTTTGTGGTCGTTTTCGAGCCCCGTTTCGGTGATGCCGACGGGTTTGTGCCTGAGTCCGCGCACTTCGACCATTGCCTGCACGTTCGACTCGAAGGCCGCGGTGTTGCGGCCGTGATAGCAATCCATGCCGATGAAATCGACCCATTGGTCGCCCGGCCAGCGGAACAGGATGCGTCCGACGGGATCGTCATAGACGGCATCCATCTGCGGCGAGATGGCGTAGATGACGTTATGCACGTCCTTCGTATCTCGCAGGTAGCTGACGATGAAGCGCCAGAAGGCGATGAACTCCCTGTCCGTCGTAGCGGAACGTCCCCACCAGTTCCAGGTCTGGGTATGTTCGTGCAGCGGGCGGAAGATGACGGGAATGGGGCGGCCCTTTTCATCGACCATCTTGCGGAACGCTTCGGCTACATCGTCCAGCCGGGCCTTGTATTTGAGGTTCATGGGCGAACCCTCTTGGAGAATCCGATCGACGACCTTGGTGTTGTCCCAGGCCGTACCGACGGGATATTTCTTTCCCGGACCTTCCGTCAGCGGATTGCTTTGGTGCCAGACGAGCATGCAGACGCCGCCCCGCTTGTAGGCCTCCTGGATATGGCGGATCTTGGTGTCGTCGATTCCGGCCATGTCCAGGCTGTAAACGGCCGGATGCGATCCGACGATATCCTTGACATCGGAGCGGTCCTTGTCGCCCTTCCAGCCGATACCGTACGACGGGTAGTCGTGGTGGCCGAACATGACGCCGTCCAGTCCGATACACCACAGATTGGCGTAGAGCGCTTTGGTTTCGGGGTCGCATCGGGATCGACCATCTTCAGAATTGTCTTTTCGGGAGCTTTTGAGGCGTTTCCCTTTGCCGGAAGCGTATCCGGTCGGACAGAGCAGGAGGCAAAGCCCCAACAGCAGAAGTCTTTTCATAAGCAAGTAGTTTTATTGATGGTTGTTTCGGAACAGCCGTTGTGCGAAATCGTGGAGCTGGAGGCGCCAGAATTGCCACTCGTGTCCCCCACGGGGCATCGTGGAACTCGCACCGCACACCGCCGGTGCAGCTCTTCTACCGTATCGAGGTGGCCGGCATGACGCGGATCTTTCGTTCCGCAGGCGATCCACAGCAGGGCCAGTTCGCGGTTGATTCGTTCCGGATCCTCCATTACCCCCGGGATATAGCGTTCGTAGTCGAAAGTCCGTCGCTCAGGATCCCTGCGCTGAACTGGCCGATTGCCGAGAACAGATCCAGATTGCGCAAACCGATGACGAAAGCCTGACCGCCTCCCATCGAGAGCCCGGCGATCGCCCGGCAGCGCTTGTCTCTACGCACCGGATAACGGTTTTCGACAAGCGGGATGACATCCCCGATCAGCCCCTTTCGAGCAGTCGTATGCCCTCGGGGGTGCTGCCTCCGGCCCATGAACCGTCCGTAAGACCGTTCGTCATGACGACGTACATCGGCACGGCGGCCTTCTCGGCGATCAGATTGTCCATGATTGCGGCCACGCGGCCTTCGCGCACCCAACTGCCTTCGAAGTCGCCGCCACCGTGGCGCAGATAGAGAACCGGAAGACGGCGTGCGGGGTGCTCGACAGCCTCACGCGGAACATAGATCCACGCCGTACGCAACTGCCCGAGCGATGAAGAGCGGTAGGGGAGCAGGTGTACCTCGCCGCCGACACGGCGACGTTCGTCGAAGCGGGGCTCCTCGCCGCCGCGAACCTCGACGACGCTGCCGTAGATCGTGGTCCCGGCCTTTACGTCGGGATTGACCGGATCGACGGTCTCGAATCCGTCGATCCGGAATTTGTACTGATAGATTCGCGGCTCGACCGGGCCGATCGTCAGGCTCCATATTCCACCCGTATCGCGCTGCATCGTCTGCGGAACGACATCCCATTCGTCGAAAAGCAACTCGACCCGTTCCGCCTGCGGGGCCCGGAGGCGGAACGTAATCGTCCGGTCGTCGTGCACCTCCGGGGAGAATTTCGGCCCGGCGGGTTTCCACCATCCTTCGGTCGAAAAGGTATTCCGTGTCCGCTCTGCATGCCGCACGGTATCCTGGGCCTGTGTCCGGACGCTGCCCGCCGCCAGCGACAGACAGCAGACGATGCTCGCTATTCGTCCCATACGAAGGTCCCCGTGGCGCCGGGAGCGAGGTTCAACTCTGCATACCGGCCGTTGTACTGTACGGATATGGAGCGGCGCGACCACGAGTCATTGGCCACGATCAACACGATCTTTCCGTCGGGCGTGCGGAAGGCCGCATTGGGCGCCACGTCGGCGTGTTCGGTGATCTGTGCCCGATAGACCTTCGGACGTTGTTCGTCCTCGCCGAGCGTTACCGTCCGGTCGCCCGGCGCTGTCGAGGCGATGCGTACCGAACCGGGACGAACGAACTGCGAGGCGTGCGCAATGACATAATAGGCCAGGTTGCGGGTCGCCGAATCGCCGTCGATGGTCAGCGCTCCCTGGCAGGAAGGACATCCGCCGTTGTCGGTGTGGGGATCGTTCAGGGGATCGGCCGCCAGGTTCCACAGCACGACGGTGCGGCTCCAGTTGCGCATGGGGCCGACAATGAGTCGTTTGGTCGATGCGGCGATGTCGATGCGGGAGGTCCCGGGGCGTTCGGTGGTCATCTGCTCGGTGAAGAGAATGTCCTTGTCGGGGCGGGCTTCGTGCACGTAGGTCATGGCGCTCATGTCGCCGGCATAGTGATGGAACGCCGCTCCGGACACGTATTGTGCCGCTTCGGGGTCGTCGTAGATGGCCAAAGCGTAGTCGGGGCGGTCGCAGTTGTGGTCGAAAACGATGATTTCCGTATCGAGCCCCGCCTTGCGGAATTTCGGTCCGAGGTGGTTTTTGACGAAGTCGGCCTGCTCCCAGGCGAACCAGAACATGCTGGGTGTATTGGTCGAACGCAGCGGCTCGTTCTGGACTGTCAGGGCATTGACCGTGATGCCGTGGACCTCCATCTCCTGCACATAGCGCACCAGGTAGTCGGCATAGACTCCATAACACTCTTTGCGCAGTTGTCCGCCGCGCACGTCATAGACGGTCTTCATCCACGACGGAGCCGACCAGGGAGATGCCAGCACGCAGATGTCGGGATTGATCTCCAGAATCTCGTTCATGACCGGAATTACGTCCCGGAGATCCTGCGAGAGCGAGAAGTGTTCCAGCCTGAAATCCTCCTGGCCTTCGGGCATGTCGTCGTAGAAAAAAACGAAACGGTTCAGGTCGGAGGCCCCGACCGTCAGACGCACGCAGCTCACGCCGGCGCCTTTCACTGGATCGAATACGTCGCGGAGAGTCGCTGCACGGGCTTCGGGCGACATTCGCATGAGCATCTCGGCGCTGCCGCCCGTCAGGGCGAAGCCGAAACCATCGACCGGCTGGAAACTTTGCCGCGGGTCGATGACGATATAGGAACTGCGACCGCCGCGGTCGTCGCGCACGTCGGAAAACTCGTACTCTTCGGATTCGGAGTAAAGCGCGGAGCGGTCGGGAAGCGTAACGTAGGAACGGACGGTCTGTGCGGATGCCGTGACGGCCATGCCCGACAGAGCGCCGGCCAGAAGTAACAGTTTGCGGTTCATGATTCGGTTGGGTTTATGGGTGTTCTGCTTTGTCGATCAATCCCCGAAGGCCCGTCGGGCCTCCCGATCGGGATCTTCCGCCGTTCGACAACGGTCGTCGAGGATCATCACCTCTCCTTTGCGGGGCGTGTAGCAGGGCCATGAGGGCAACGACGGACAATTGGGGTCGCCCGTGCGCATGAAGGCGAGCAATGCGTCGGCCATGCGGTACGAGAGGTCCCGCGGGGCCTTGCCGCCTCCCGTGTGGGTCACCATGCGGTCGGTGTTCAGAAACCAGAAACAGATGTCGAGACAGTGGAAGGCGCGGTGGCGTCCGTCGAAGAGCGGGGATTCCCAGCCGAACCACGCCATATAGACGGGCGATTGCTGCTCCCGGCACTTTACGTCGGCCGTGTGGACGACGCCCCGGCGGTTCGAGACGATGACGCTCCACAGTTCGATGGGACGCAGTTCGGGAAAACTCTTCGCATAGGCTTCGACAATGGAGCCGGCCCGCTCTCCGAAGACGGGTGTCAGATGCCCGACCACGTCTTCCGTTGTGACCGATTCCAGTTCGGGGTCGTCGCGGTCGGGATTCCACTCGTGAAATGTCGAACAGAGCAGCATCGGCACATCTGTACCCCACGTGCTGTAGCGTCCCGTGTAGAACTCTCCGTCGGGCAGGTCGCGGCCGTCGCCGACGGGGGCGAAGCCGCCCCGCTGCCCGACACCCGGAATCCCGTTCAGATGCTGTGCGGCACGCTCGGCGAGAAGCATATACTCCTCCCAGGGCATGTGTTGCAGCGAATCGATCTGCGAGGCATCGAGACCCGCCTCGCGGAGAATGGCGGAGCCGAGCGCTTCGGCGTACTGTTTCGAATTGGCCCGGGTCGCATTCCCGCTCAGGGCCACGGCCTTGTGGAAAAGCCCTTTGGCCGCCGGCATGGCGCAGAGGTTGCACACTTTCGCACCGCCGCCCGACTGGCCCATGATCGTGACATTCTGCGGGTCGCCGCCGAAAGCTTCGATATTGTCGCGCACCCACTCGAGGGCTGCCACGATGTCGAGCATCCCTGCGTTGCCCGATGAGACGTACTTTTTTCCGCCGACCCCGGCGAAATCCGAGAAGCCCAGCGGACCGAGGCGATGATTGACCGAACAGAAGACGATGTCTCCGTAGCGGGCGATATTCTCGCCGTCGTAGCCGTCCTGTTCGATGCCGTTGCCCCGTGCGAAGCCGCCGCCGTGCAGCCAGACGAGGACCGGGCGGCGTTTGCCGTCGAGTCCCGGTGTCCAGACGTTCAGGCGCAGGCAGTCCTCGCTCATGCCGTCGTAGTTCCAATGATCGACGAACATCGAGTAGGACTCCGGACGGCGGTCGTAGAAACTCTGGGGAGCCGAATCGCCGAAGGCCACGGCAGGGCGGACGCCTTTCCACGGTCGGGGCGGCTGAGGCGGCATGAAGCGGTTTTCTCCCCGAAGCAGGCGCGCCGTAGGGAATGCCCCGGAAATTGTAGATTCCGCGCAGGATGAAACCGCGCACCTTGCCGTAGCGGGTCGGAGCGACGGCGATCTGTTCGCCGATGAAGAGTTGCTGGTCATCGGATTGGGGGGGGAGATGCGGCCGCAGCGGGATGCGTGCCCGCAAGTAGCAGAAAGAATCCTTGCAAAAGGAGCGAACGTCGTTTCATGGTTAAAAAAAATATCAGTTTCAAGTCCGTTTAGTATCAATTCCGGAGAATCGTTTCGTTCGTAACAAAAATAATACGCCGGGTCGGTTTTCAATCATACTTTTTTGCCATAATCCAATCCTTTTACGACCGTCCGGTCCGAAAGCGCTCCCGTCGCGGGTCGGGAATACGGCGGATAGGCGCATGTGTCCCGGGACTTCCTTTCAGGGGGTTGAATACCGGCCATCGTATTGCGCCGGCCTTATTGCAGGCGAAATGAGGGGAAGCGTATTTCGGTATTATTTTGTTTCGTCGGATATTTTTTTATAATTTTGTTCTGACGCCTCTGTCAGATGACGCAAAATACCTTATTATAATATGGCGATGAAGATCTTCTGCGAAAATACGCCGCTGACCGACAACGATTGCTTCGTGATCTTTTCCCGTGAAAAAAGTTGTTTCGACTTCCCGCTCCATACCCATAAGGAGCTGGAGCTGAACTTGGTGCTCAACGGGGCGGGGGCATCTCGCGTAATAGGCAACCACATGGGCACGATCGGCGACGCGGAACTGGTCTTCGTCAACGGAGAAACGCCTCACGCCTGGTTCACGGATGGTTGCCGCTCCCAGCGCATCCAGGAGGTGACGCTTCAGTTCGCCCCCGATCTGATCGACGACAAATTATTGAACCGCAACTCGCTGACGGCCCTTAAACGGCTTTTCGAGGAGTCGCGGCGCGGAGTGCTCTTTACGGAACAGACAGCTCTCGAAGTGGCTCCCGCTCTTCGGCGTATCTACGAGCGGGGATCGGCCGGAGGCATGCAGCCGTTGCTCGATGTGCTTGCCGTTTTCAATACCCTCTCGTTCGCCTCCGAACGGAAACTGCTCTCCGATCTGACCTTTGTCCAGGAGAAGGACATGTCCTATTCGCAGCGTCTCGAGACCGTTTTCGCCTACATGAACCGCAACTTCAGCCGGCAGATCTCCCTGCGTGACGTCGCCGAAACGGTCAACATGTCCGAAGTTTCGTTCAGCCGCTTCATCAAGAAGGCTACCGGGCAGAATTTCATCGACACGTTGGCCGAAATCCGCCTGGGGCATGTCTCGCGGATGCTCATTGATACGGACATGACCATTGCCGAGATCGCTTTCTGCTGCGGATTCAACAACATGGCCAACTTCAATCGCATTTTCAAACGCAAGAAGGGAATGCCTCCTCACCGGTTCCGTACATTGTACATCAACAAAAAAATATACGTCTGACCTGCGGCCGCTCCTGCAATCGGAGCAGGATTGTTTTGCATTGTATTTTGTTAAAAAAATATTAATCGCAATAGTCGGTTTTTGAGTAAGTTTGTACAACGGTAAGATGCAAAGCTGTCCGATGGCCTGATCGCCGGGAGAACAGGTCGGTGCGGCTGTCTTGTCTGAAATTGTAAACTAACCCAAATCAACCAACTCTATGCAAAAAATCGTCTCTTATGTTTTGTCGTGCCTGCTGGGTTTGCTTTTGACCGGTTGTTACGAAAACGACTCGTCGGCACCGGACATGGTGGACCCCTGGCTGCGTGAACGGACCCCTGTCAGTTTCCGGCTGGAGTCCCAGATCGGAGCGGCGGTCATTACCGATGACTGGCGCCACGACGATTCCGGCGCCATTTCCGTGCAGCTCGTTCTTGGCAGTATCGCCGACATGAGCCGCGTGCAGGTCACCGAAATCGAATTTGCCTACAACGCGACCGCTTCGGTCCGGCCCGGCAGCACGCTCGATCTGTCGTCGGGCGGGGATTCGTTCGTCGTGACGGCCGAGAACGGCGAGCAGCGCACCTATACGGTTACCTATACCGTTTTCAAAGAGCCTTTCGAGGGGTTTATGTCCACGATCCGATCGCCGGTATTCTCGACGGCACCGCCCCCAAGAGTTCGATGGTCGTTTTCGGCGGCTGGGACGGCGGTGAAATCATCTCGACGGCTATGGACAAGTCGTGGCACTGGGGCGACGGATACAGGCCTGCCGATGAGGAGGACAACATTGTCAGTATCCGGCTTTCGCGCGTTGACGAGACTTCGGGCACGAGCTACGGCACCTGCCTCAATCTGGCGGGCGACGACGGCAGGAGTGGGCCAACTACACTCTTCCAGAACAACGCCGAGAAGGATGTCAATGGCTACTATCGCATCGTTCCCAAAGGCAAAAGACCGGTGGTCGAAAGATTCTTCGGGGACTGTCTCCTTCTATGAATGGGAGGACGCGGAGTACGCCGAGCCGCTCTATACGATGACGGTCTTGGAAGCCGGTACGCACGGTCTCGCGGGCGGTAAACCTTTACCGTGAACGATACGGCTTTCGGCCGCGGTTTTCCCGGTCCCTACGACTTGGAGGTGAATACCAACTGGGATGATGATCGTTGGCTCGTTCACAATATCCGAAATACGTTCTGGACCATGCTCAAGAGTTCTGATTCGGCGCTTGAAAATCACACCGAACTGCTTGAAGCGGAGTATTGATCTTCCCTTTTTCACACACGAACACGGATATTGTCATGACAACTGCATGTATTGCTCGCATTCTGCGGGGGTCCTTCCTTTTTTGCCGGGTGGACCGGATTTCTGCTGACGGCCGTCTCGTGCGGTGGCAGCGATATAGATATTCCCGACTCGTACGGACAGACGGCTCCCGACCGGAATCCGGGTTCCGGCTCCGATCCGGACCCGGATCCGGACCCGGACCCGAATCCTGATCCAGACCCGGATCCGGAGCAGGTCACGCTGACGATGGTCGATCCTGCCGCGACGGCCGAAACGCAGGCGCTTTATTCGAATCTGTGGACCATTGCCTCCAGGGGCTTTATGTTCGGCCACCACGCCGACCTTTGGTACGGCCGTTACTGGTACGACGAGCCGGGAGGCTCCGATACGAAGGCCGTTTGCGGCGACTATCCTGCCGTATTCAGCGTCGATTTCGGCCCGTTGATGGACGACCGGTTCGACCGTGAGGTGGACATGCGTGAAAACGAAATCCGTCGCCGGGTGATCCTCGAGGCCTATGAACGGGGTGAAGTCGTCACGGCCTGCTGCCACTTGAACAACCCGCTGACGGGCGGGGACTCGTGGGACAACAGCCATGCGGGGGTGGTGAAGGCCATTCTCGACGAATCGACCGCCGCACATGCGAAGTATATGGAGTGGCTCGATCGCGTGGCCGACTTCGCCAACAATCTTCGCGGGTCGGACGGCAGGCTGATTCCCGTCATCTTCCGTCCTTATCACGAACATACGCAGGAGTGGTCCTGGTGGGGTCGAAGTGTACGACCGAAGAGGAGTTCGTCGGGTTCTGGCGTATGACCGTTCGTTACCTGCGCGATACGAAAGGCGTGCACAATTTCATTTACGCCATTTCGCCGCAGATGGATGCCGTCTATGGCAACACGCGGGACAGGCTGCTGTTCCGCTGGCCCGAGACGAATGGGTCGATTTCATCGGGATGGACTGCTATCACGGTCTGAATACGGAAGCCTTCACTTCCAACCTCCGTACCTTGAGTGCTCTCTCGCAGGAAAAGCTTCAAACCCTGCGGCGTCACTGAAACCGGCCAGAGTCTTTCGAGAGAAGGCCGATTACTGGACCGGTTGCATCCTTGCTCCTCTGATGGGACAGCGGGTGTCGATGGTGGTCATGTGGCGCAACAAGTATGTGGCCGGCAACGAATCGGACAGACATTTCTATTCGGTCTATCCCGGGCATGTTTCGGCGGATGACTTCAACATCATGTATGGGCGTTCCCGCTCGCTTTTCAGCGGCGACCTGCCCGATATGTACACGATGGCCGAGCATGTCACGGTCCGGTGATCGAGAACTGAACGAAAACCTTTAAGAATACGAAACCTATGGTGAAAAGCTTTAAAACGTCATTGCTGTATGCGCTGGTAATGGTGTTGGGTTGTGTTGCTCCCCCCTCGTGGCGAGCGCTCAGACTCACACGGTTACGGGCGTCGTGAAAGATGAGAAAGGGGCTGCTCTGCCGGGTGTGACCATCATGGTGAAGGGCACGACTACCGGTACGACCTCCATGGCCGACGGCCGATACTCCGTCGAAGTCTCACCGGGAAACGAGCTCGAGTTCTCGTTCCTCGGTTATACCTCCCAAACGGTCCGGGTCGCTTCGCAAACCGTGATTGACATTGTCCTGAAAGAGTCCTCGCTGCTGGCCGAGGAGGTAGTCGTCACAGCCTACGCGGTGCAGAAAAGGTCAATGTCACGGGCGCCATCTCGCAGGTCAAGGGTACGGATCTGGTCGCCACGCCCGTGGCCAACATCTCGAATGCCCTGCTCGGCAATACGCCGGGTGTAAGCGGTCTTCAGACTTCGGGCGAGCCCGGACACAACGATGCATCAATACGTATCCGCGGTATTTCGACTTACGGCTCGGCCAACCCGCTGATTGTCATCGACGGCGTTGAGCAGCCCTCGGAACAGGCCATGGCCGAAACCATCCGCCACGACCAGCGGAGCTTCTCCGGTACGGAGAGCCTTTCGACCTACATCTACGACGACTACGATCTGTGGAAATTCAGGAACAACCGTGACTATACGCCCGTCGAGCTTTTGGATGCCCGCGGCGACTTGACGGCCGCGCAGAAGGAACTGTTGAAGAACCAGCCCGCTCTTTATTATGCCAGCCGCGATCTTTACAAAGGGAAATGTTCGATAGGGTGGCTCCGCAGATGCAGATCAACCTGAATGTCTCGGGAGGTACGGAGCGCGTGAAGTATTTTGTTTCTTTCGGCTATTTCTCACAGCAGGGCATCACGACGGACATTCGGTATTACGATGCCGATACGGGTTCGAACTTCAATCGCTACAACTTCCGTTCGAATTTCGACATTCAGGTGGCCAAGAATTTTAAGGTGTCGGTCAATGTGGCCGGCCAGTTCGGCAAATCGCAGGGTTTGGGCAGCGGCAGCGACCCCTACGATCTTTCGGCGCGATACAAGGGCATCATGCAGTATATCTACGATGCCAATCCGTTCATCTCGCCCGGTATGATTGACGGCCATTTGATCGAAGGTTTCGCCGGTGTCGCCGGAACCGAGCAGAACCCGCTGGCCAATAAGACCGCCAGTACGATCGGCAACCAGAATGCCATCGTCAGTTTGTTGAGGGCCGGTACGAACAGCATTTTCAACTCGCTGCTGGACAACACGATCAAACTCGAGCATACGATGGATTACCTGCTCGAGGGCCTGCGTGTTTACGGTACGGTCAATTACCAGGACAACTACAACCGGATTGTGAAGTACACGCCGTCGATTCCGACCTACACGGTACAGCGCAATCCGACCGACCCGACCCGCCTCGACTTCTTCGGCGGCGGCATGGGGGCCGGAACTTTCGAATCGTGGGGTTACAGCAACTGGAACAAGGCCTCTATCTGGACGCCGGTATCGACTGGCACGACAGCTTCAACGGTCACAACGTCTCGGCGCTCGTGCTGGGCAAGGCTTCGCGTTATACGATGCCGGGAGACTCGTACAACGTGCCTTCGGGCGTGATGGGCTTCGTCGGCCGCGTGACCTACAACTACGAGGACCGCTACATGGCCGAAGTGAACGTCGGTTACAACGGTACCGAGCAATTCGCCGAGGGCCGGCGTTTCGGCTGGTTCCCGGCCTATTCGATCGGGTGGGTGCCGACGGCCGAGGACTTCTTTCCCGAGAACGACATCCTGACATTCCTGAAAATCCGCGCCTCTTACGGTGAGGTGGGCAACGATCTGTTGGGCGGCAACCGCCGCTTCTATTACCTGCCCAACACCTATAATCTCGATCAGGGCGGATATTGGCTCGGCAACTCCGACGGCTCCTCGCCCAATCCCTATTGGACCGACGCCACGGAGGGAACGCTCGGTAATCCGGACATCACGTGGGAGCGGGCCAAGAAGTATGACGTGGGTATTGAGGCCCGTATGTTCCGCGATAGGCTCTCGATTACGGCCGATTGGTTCCGTGAAGACCGCCGCAACATCCTTACCACGCTCGGTACGATTCCGGGTATTTACGGCGTGGCAACCAGCTCGGTGCCGCCGGTCAATGTGGGCGTGACCAAGAACCAGGGCTATGAGCTGCTGGTTTCGTGGGCCGATCAGGTCGGAGATTGGCGCTACTCGTTGAGCGGCGATATCAGCTATGCCCGCAACAAGGTCGTTTACAAGGCAGAGGCTCCGAATCCCTACTATTGGATGAATGAGACGGGCTTTTCCATCGGCCAGCGCCTCGGTCTGGTGAGCGACGGGCTCTACAATACGAACGAAGAGCTGGCCAACAGGCCGTACAACACCTATACGGCCAACCGGGCTTCGCTGGGTGATATCCGCTATGTGGACCTCAACGGCGACGGCTTGATTGACAACAAGGATGTGGCGCCCATCGGTTTCCCGAACTATCCCGAGTACCACTTCAATGTGAAAGCCTCGGTAGGCTGGAAAGGCCTCGATCTGCGCGTGCTGTTCATGGGTACGGCCAACGGGTCCTACTACCTGACGCCCGGTATGGTCATGCCGTTCTACAAGAAGGCGGGCAATGCCTGGAAGTGGATGTACGACAACCGCTGGACTGCCGAGCGTTATGCCGCCGGCGAGAAGATCTCTTTTCCGCGCGCGACGTTCGATCCGACCTCTTCGGACAACAACTACCTGACGAGCGACTATTGGATGAAGTCGAGCAATTATTTTAAAATCAAGAATATCGAGCTCGGCTATACGTTCGATATGACCCGTGGGGCTCTGGCCCGCAGCCGGATCAGCGCCATCCGGATATACTTCAATGCGAACAATGTGTATACTTTCAAGAACGAACTTACCGATATCGGCATCGATCCCGAGACGGTGGACGGAAGCACCTATATCTATCCGCTGACCCGCGTATTCAGTTTCGGTGTGAACCTGACTTTCTAATGCTCAATACTGGAATCACAATGAAAAAAACACTCATAACATTGCTCGTGACCGTGTCGTTGGGGATGACCGGCTGTCAGGATACCTTCCTGCAGATGCCCGACACGACCGGAACCGTCGATCTGAACGAAGTTTACGGGTCGGCCAAGAATGCGAAAAGTGCCCTGATGACCTGTTACCGCGAGATTCTGCTCCACGGTCTGCCGGGCGGATGGGGCGTAAGCCACGGTACGCTCGGAGCCATCAGCGGCGAGGTCGCGCGCGGATACTCCTGGCACGGGACCTACATGATTGTCAATTCCGGTCTGAATGTCAACGGAACCGACGGTTCCGATGCCGGGGCGGACCACTTCGGCAACAACTGGGCCTACATCCGTCATTGCTGGACCGTGTACGAGAATATCGACAGGGTGCCCGACATGACTCCCGAGGAGAAGAACTACGTCAAGGCCGAGGCTTTGGCGCTGATAGCCTATCGCTACATGGGCATGTTCTACCGCTACGGCGGTTTGCCCATCGTCCGCAAGTCGTTCACCTCGCCGGCCGATCCCGAAGTCTCGATGGGCCGTTCGTCGCTCTCCGAGACGCTCGATTATATCCTCGAACTGTGCCAGAAAGCCTATGACGGGCTGCCCGAAGGCGACTGGAGCGCTGCCGACCAGGGCCGCATGACGCGCGGCGCCGTACTGGCCATCAAAGCCCGGACGCTGCTCTTCGCCGCCCGTCCGCTCTTCAATTCCGCGACGCCTTATATCGAGAGCGCCCATAATGACCTGGTATGCTTCGGCTCGTCCGATCCTGAACGTTGGAATACGGCCATCGGGGCCAACGAGGATGTGCTGGAGTGGGCCCTTGAGTACAATTACCGGCTGCTCAATACGGGCGGAGCCGGTGTCGGCCAGCCCAACCCCAACGCCTTCGCCGACTACGCCACGGCGACCTCCACGCCGGCCAACCGCGAGGTGCTGCTGGCTTACAAGTGCAACGAGACCGACCAGTGGACGTGGCCCGGCAGTGCGATCTTCTACTACAACAATTATTCGAATTACTGGACCAACAACCGGTACGATACGGATATGAGCGGTCTGTTGAGCAATTTCCTCGAACTCTACTACGACGAGAAGGGCGACGACATCGACTGGCCGAAAGTCGGGGATTCCGCCCGCGCGATGCTTCGGACTGGCTGGAAAAGATCAACGGCATTGAACCCCGTGCCAAGGCCGACAATATCTTCATCGGTTTCGACGCCTTCAACAATCCGGGCAACTCGAACTGGACGGCCAACAGTTGGGGCCGTCAGACAGGCAATGCCGCCAAGACGGGCGAGTTCCCCGAGGTGCTCGGCACGGACAAGGGTTGCGCGGCTCCGACCAAGTTCTACTATAATGCGGGCTCGCGCGTCTGGTTCGAGTTCCCGCTGTTCCGCATGGCCGAAATCTACCTCAATCTGGCCGAAGCCTACAACGAGTATGGAAATCCCACCAAGGCACTCGAAAACCTCAATATGGTGCACAACCGTGCCGGTCTGCCGGCCGTCACGGAAACGGACCGGGATGCGTTGCGTGAGATTATCCACCGCGAACGCGCCGTCGAGTTCTATCGGGAGAATCTGCGTTACTACGACGTGAAGCACTGGAAGGATGAGAATATAGATAAGGGGATCATCGGCGGCGACATGCGCGAGCTCCAGTTCAAGGTCAAGGCCGACGCTTCGGGCAGTCTGAACCTGCCGGAAGGTCTCGAATCCTATTGGAATGCGGTCACCTATACGTCCTACTGGAACCCCCGCATGTATCTGGAGCCGCTGCCCCAGTCGGAGATCAACAAAGGGTACGCTGGTACAGAATCCCGGATATTAATATTGGCAACCCCTGCCGTAAAACATTTCGATTATGAACAGACATATCATTATACCGCTGCTTTTCATTGCGGGGTTTTTCTCGACCGCTGTCGCGGCGGCCTCCGGGCGGGAACCTGCGGTCACGGCCGATTCGACACAGGCGAAGGGCCGGGTGACGCCCGGGCTCCTTTTCGAAACCTCGCAGCTTCGCTCCACGGCGGCCGTATCCACGGCCGACGGGCCGGCGCTGGCCAAAAACCGACAGACGAACCTGACCAACTCCTTCGCCGGACAGTTCACGGGCCTGACCCTTTTCCAGGGTTCCGGAGAGCCGGGCAACGATATGGCCAGTTGGCTCGTTCGCGGCATTGGATCCTACGGGAAACCCGGTTATAACACGGCCAAGATCTTCGTGGACGGTTTCGAGGTCAATGCCGACTATATCGCCTACCTTTCTCCCGCGGAGATCGACAAGGTCTCCGTTCTGAAAGACGGTGCCGCCCTCTCGATCTTCGGCGACCGCGGTGCCAACGGCGTCATTTGGATCGAGACCAAGCGCGGCGAGATCGGACCCGCCTCGGTCTCTGCCTCGGTACACTACGGTATCCAGCAGGCTACGACCTATGCCAAGCCGCTCGATTCATACGGTTATGCCACCCTCTATAATCAGGCTGTCAGCAACGACAACGGCAGTTGGTCGCCCGCCTACGATGCCGCCGCACTCGAAGCCTACCGGAACGGTTCCGCGACGAATGTCGATTGGTATGACGAGGTGTTGCGCGATTCGGGCTATGTGATTGACGGCGACGTCACGTTCCGCGGCGGTACGCAGACGGCCCGTTACAACGTCGTGCTGAACTACCTCAACCAGCAGGGGCTGTTCGACGTCAGCAACAGCGATTCGCGCTCGAACCGCACCTACGAGCGCTATGGACTGCGCGCCAATCTCGACTTCACGATGTTCAAGTTCATCGAGGCCCGGGTCGATCTGGGCGGACGCATCGAACGGGGCAAACGCCCGAACATCACGATCGACGATCTCTTCTATAACATGGCTCGCTATCCGTCGAACATCTACGAGATATGGGACGACGAGGCCCATACCCATTATTCCGGTACGTCAACCTACAACAGCAATCCGGTCGCTTCGATCAATGCCCTTGGGTGGCGTCAGGCGCAGTCTCGGGTGTTGCAGGGTAATTTCCAACTCGTCGAGCGACTCGACTTCATCACCGAAGGACTCTATTTGCGCGAGGGCCTTCTCGTTCAATACACATATACGACGAGCGGCTATTCGAAGACCCGTAACTATGCCCGTTACCACAACGGAGTGCGTACCACTACCGACGAAGATACGTCGCTACAGGCCAGCGGTTACGGTTCGGACGGCATGGAGGACTGGAAGCAGGGGCATATCTCGCTGGGCTATGACCGCCAGTTCGGCAGGCATGCCGTCGATGCCGCGGTCAATCTCCACATCTCGGCTTACAACGGCGACGGTATTTTCTCCCTATCAGTACCACTACCTGAACTATAACGGTCGGGTCAATTACAGTTATGACGATCGTTATGTGGCCGAATTCGGATTCTCCTACTTCGGCAACGACGCTTTTGCTCCCGGCAACCGCTGGTCGTTCTATCCTTCGATCTCCGCAGCGTGGGTTCTCTCCAACGAGTCTTTCCTCAGGGATTCGAAAGTGATCGACCTGCTGGAAGCTCCGTCTTTCCTACGGACGTAGCGGGTTCGCCGATTCGGACGCGACCAGCGTATTGTCCGGCTATTCGTCCAACGGACGCTTCCTCTTCAAGGACTACTATACCAACTCCTACATCGGGTCCTTCTACACGGGGGCTACCGAGGGGGTATGGCAGAGTTCGCTGGTCAATATGTTCGTGCCCAACAGCGCCATCCACTCCGAGCGCAGCAACAAATACAATATCGGTGTCGATGCTTCGCTCTGGGGTAAGCTCTTTGTGACGGCCGACGCTTTTCTGGACAAGCGGACCGGCATCCTGACGCTCGACAATTCGATCATGGGTTACTACGGCAAGAACAACTATTTCAACAACATCGGCAAAATGACCAACCGCGGTTTCGAGATTTCGGCCCTATGGTCCGACCAGCGCAGGGATTGGGGCTATTCGGTCAATGCCGCTGTTTCGTTCAACCGCAATACGATCGACTACATGGCCGAGGTGGCTCCTGCTTACGATTACAACGCCGAAACCGGTCGTCCCTACGGCACGCTGATCGGGCTGGTGGCTGACGGATTCTACGACGTGAGCGACTTCAACGACGACGGTTCGCTCAGGGACGGATTGCCGCAGCCGATGTTCGGCAGCGTACAGCCGGGAGACATCAGGTATCTCGATCTGGACAACAGCGGCTATGTCGATCAGAACGACGTGACCAAGATCGGCAAGTCTCCCTATCCGGAGTGGACCTACTCCGTTGGCGCGATGTTCCGCTACAAGGGGTTCGATTTCAGCTTCCTGCTTGACGGCATCGCCGGAGCTTCGTACAATCTGCTCGACAATTCGGTGCAGACGATGGCGTTCGTGGACAACGGCAATGTTTACCCGCTGGCGCGTGGTGCATGGGCCTATTATCCCGAACAAGGGATCGACACCCGCCGGACGGCGACCTATCCGCGTTTGACGACCCAAAGTAATGAAAACAATTACCGGCTGAGCTCTTTCTGGGTGAAGGACCGCGATTTTCTGCGTGTACGGAATATCGAACTCGGTTACAGCTTCAAGGACCATCCCAAGTTCCGCGAGGCGGGCATCGGCGAGTTCAGGATCTATCTGAACGTAACCAACCCCTTCACGATCAGCAAGCTGATGTCGGACTACGATCTCGATCCCGAACTGCTGTCGTACCGTTATCCGGTTCTCAAGTCGTACAATATCGGAGTCAGCATCACTTTCTAATCAATCATGGAGCATATTATGAAAAACTTGATATTCAGAGCCATTCTCGCAATACTGTGCGTCGGCACGATGGAGGGGTGCGACGACTTCCTCGATACGAGTCTCGATCAGAATGAAACGGGAGAGTCTATCGAGACGACCCTCGGAACGCTGTGGAAGTTCGGCAATGCTTTCTATACGCCCATCACGGACGGATATACGGTGCTCGATTCGAACCTTTTTGCCGCGGCGTCGGACGAGGCGCAACAGACCAAGGCGCTGTGCGATGCCAGCTATTTCAACCAGGGGGTCATCAACGCCAACCTGAATCCGATCTCCAACCTCTATACCGACTGTTACGAGGGAATTCGCGCTGCCAATTTTTTCCTGGATTATACGGCCGACGGCAAAGGCGAGTATATGATCGGCATGAACCGCGATACGATCAATGATCGTCCCAACTATGAACGGGATCTGGCTTCGCTGCATTACTACCAGGCTGAAGCGCACGTCGCCCGGGCTTACTATTACAGCGAGTTGATCAAGCAGTACGGCGGGGTTCCCATCGTGGAGAGCCCGTATGCGGACGGTCAGTTCGTGAGTCGGTCGTCGTATGACGAGGTGGTCGATTACATCGTCTCGGAGATCGATAACTGCAAGGACCGGTTGGCGGTCGATTGGAACGACTACACCGAGCGTAACGGCCGCTTCACGCTGGGCGCCGCATTGGCCATCAAATCGCGGACGCTGCTGTATGCCGCCTCGTTGCGGAACAATCCGGATGGCGACCTGGCGAAGTGGGAGGCGGCTGCGGCGGCTGCCTACGATTTGATCAGCAACAGCGAGCTGAACTATTCGCTGGACGGCGATTACGGCTCCTATTTCGTCGGCAACCGCAGCCTGAGCAGTCCGGAAACGATCTACGTGGTCCGCCGCGGGATGTCGAACGACATGGAGAAGAACAACTATCCCATTGCGACGCAGGGCGGCGCTTCGGGAGTGACTCCGACGCATAATCTGGTCAAGGCTTACGAGTGGATTGGAGAGGTGGATCCCGCGAATCCCTATGCCAACCGCGATCCCCGTCTGGAGGCGAGCATCGTGACCAACGGCAGCACGTGGAACGGCCGGACGATCGATCAGTCGGCGGGGGGCCATGGACGACATGGCGCAGCCCAATGCGAGACCGGACCGGCTACTATCTCAAGAAATTCCTGACCGACAACCTGAATCTGACGCAGGGCGCTACGGCCCAGCACAACTGGGTGGTGTTCCGCTACGCGGAGATTCTTCTCAACTATGCCGAGGCGATGAACGAGGCCTACGGCCCCGACGACAACAACGGATACACGCTGACCGCACGCGAGGCCCTGCAAATAGTCCGAGACCGTGCCAGCATGCTGCTGCCCGAAGTAACGGCGGAGAATAAGGATGACTTCCGCGAGGCCGTCAGGCACGAGCGCCGGATCGAACTGGCTTTCGAGGATCACCGCTATTGGGACCTGCTGCGCTGGAAAGATGCGATGGAGGTCCTCAATGAGCCGGTTTACGGCGTGAAGGTCGCCAAAACGGATGGGAACGGCTGGTCGTACGAAGAGGTGGAGGTGGCGAAGCGCACTTTCCTCGAACGGAACTATTACATGCCTTTCTCCCGTTCGGAGGTCGAGAATTCGAATCACACGCTGGAGCAGAACCCCGGTTATTAATATCATCAGTCGATGAGCAAATCTTAAATTAAAAGAGAAAACTATTATGAATATGGGAAAGAAATTTGTGCTGTTCCTGGCGTCCGTCTGCATGATGGGGTTTGCCGCCTGTGACGGAGACGGGGATGCCGATTACGGCCTCGGCAAGATATACATGCCCCAGGCCATGCAGTCGGGAGGGTTGAACAACTCCTATGCGGTGCCCTCCGGCGACGGTGAATACACCTATAATTTCCGGGTGACCGCGGGCTATGTGAAGGCCGTTCTGGGCGTGACGCGATCGGGAAAACTGTCCGATGCAAGGGGATTTTCGGTGTCGGTTTACACGTCGGAAGAGGAGACGGCGGCCGCGGTGTCGCAGTTCGGCGGCGAACCGATGCCCTCCGACTTCTACGAGCCGCTTCCCCGGTCGGTCACGGTTCCGTCCGGCAAGTCGGGGGAAGTCTTCTACCTGGAGATTCCTCGGAGCGGGCTTTCCGATCCGGCCAATGCCGGCAAAAAGTATGTGCTGGCAGTGGGCATTTCCGATCCCACGGCCTATGAACTCGCCGAAACCGGTACGGTGACCGCGGTGATTGTCGATGTCGATGCCCTGAACGATGCGGTCGAGGCGCTTTAGTATCATCTTGAATAATTAACCCGATGGAAACGGTGTGTCCCCGGGTCGGGGCATGCCGTTTCCCTGAATCAGACTTGCGCGTATGAGATTCCTGTCAATTTTTTTCAGCCTGTTGCTGTCGGGCGGTTGCAGCGGCCGCTTCCATTCGATCGAACCATCCACTCGCACTCCGAAATTGTATGAACGCACGGATTTTACGGTGCTGCTGACCGCCGATTACCGGAATGCCTACCTGCAGGAAGAGGTGGCGCTGGACATGCTGATCGAAACTCCTTCGGGCGAGGAGCGCCTGTTGCCGTGCTTCTGGGTCGAGGGCAAATCCGGAGCGGAGTCGCGCTGGGAGGCCCGTTTCACGCCCCAGGAGCCCGGCCGTTATTTTTGCCGGTTCCGGTTGAGCGAGCAGGGCGAGGAGGTCGCACGCTCCAGGGCGGTCGAACTCAGCGTACAGCCTGCCGCAGAGGGCGAGCGGGGCATTCTCCATGTCCGTGACAACTGGACGCTGGTTTACGACGACGGAACGCCTTTCCGGGGTGTGGCCGAAAATATTTGCTGGGAATCGCGTGCGAACGACGATTCGAAGTTTTTCAAGGAGCTGCACGAGCAGCACGACCGTTACAACTACGACCGCATGCTGCCGCTTTTCGCCGAAAACGGAGGCAATTTCATCCGCGTATGGATGTGTTCGTTCAATTTCCCGATCGATCAGCACGACCATTTTAACAATTTGCGCTATACGCCCTCCGACGAATATTATAATCCGAGCGCCGTGGAGCGCTTGGACTGTTTTGTGGATTTGTGCGAGCGGTTGGGTATCCACGTTATGCTCTGCATGGGCCAGGGGGCCGTGCCTGCTGACCGGGAGTTCTTCAACGGAGAGCCGCAGGCGCGGCGCTACATGAACCGGTTGCGTTACATCGTAGCCCGTTGGGGATACAGTCCGGCAATTGGCATGTGGGAGTTCTTCAACGAGATCGACAACATACAACACCGAAATCCGGGCGGGCCGATTCCTGCCGAAGAGATTGTGGCGTGGCACGCCCGCATGGGCAAATACCTGAAGGAGATCGATCCGTTCGGACATCCCGTCACGACCTCGATTTCGCATCGTGATCTGGCCGGGTTGAACGAAGTGCCCTCGTTGGATATCAATCAGAAGCATATCTACCGCAATACGGCGATCATCCCTTCGACCATCCGCGACTATGAGGAGCGTTTCGGAAAGCCCTACGTCATCGGAGAGTTCGGCTACGAGTGGGATTGGTCGCTGAATTTCGACGATTTCGCCGATGACATGGATCGTGATTTTCGGCGCGGACTCTGGTACGGGCTCTTTTCGCCGACGCCTGTCACTCCGATGAGCTGGTGGTGGGAGTATTTCGAGAACCGTGGCATGATGACCTATTTCCGGGGTGTGCGTGAAATTTCGGACCGGATGCTGGCTACCGGCAACGGAGCCTTTGAGACGGTGAAGGCCGACTGCACGCCGCTCGAAGCCATGAGCGTCAAATGCGACCGGACGCTTTTCGTCTATCTGTACAACAACTCGGACAGGCGGATCGAGGGTGCCGAGCTGACGGTCGGGGCGGACATCGGCGGCGTTTATGCGGTCGAATGCCTCGATCCGCAGAAATACGCGTGGATGGATCCCGTTGGGGGCCGTTCCGGCGAACTGCGGGTCGATGATATCGAGATAGAGCCTTACGGCGAACGGATTTATGTATTTACTCCTGAAAAACAATAAGTCATGCGTTTGAACATCGGACTTGCCATGCTTTCCCTGTCGTTGCTGTCCTTTGCCGAGGATGCGGAGGCGCAGAAGACGGCGCAGCCGTTGCCTCCTACCAATTTCGGACTGGTCGTTCCGCAACCCGAGTCGGAGCTTCCGAAATCCGAGGCGCCGCCCCAACAGGCGGTTCCCAAAGCCAAGCGGCCTGTTGAAGTGCGTCTCGAAAAGTCGGATGACGCCACCTGGACATTGGCCGGCGGTTGGGAAATGACCGATGCCGATCGGGTCGTGGCCGAGGGAGGCTCGCTCTTCAGCCCTGCATACGATACTTCCGGGTGGTATAATGCGGTGGTGCCGGGAACGGTGCTGACCACACTGGTCGATGCCGGCGTCTATCCCGATCCTTACTACGGGCTGAACAACATGGCCATTCCCGAAAGCCTCTGTCGCACGGAGTGGTGGTACCGGATCCGTTTCGACAAGCCTGCCGATGTCGCCGGGCGTCGTGTGTGGCTGAATTTCGAAGGCATTAACTATCGGGCGGACGTATGGCTCAACGGCCGGAAACTCGGCGATATCCGCGGAGCCTTCGTCGAAGGACTGTTCGACGTGACGGAATGTTTCTCCGACCATAACGTGTTGGCCGTGAAGATCTATCCGCCCTATAATCCGGGCATTCCGCACGAGCAGTCGAAAGCCGCCGGGCGGGGCCCAAACGGCGGGCAGTTGTGTCTGGACGGTCCTACCTTTATCAGTTCTGAGGGGTGGGACTGGATTCCCGGCATCCGCGACCGCAACATCGGCATCTGGCAGGACGTGACCCTCGCATATACGGGCGACGTTACGTTGGCCTACCCGCAGGTGGTGACCGACCTGCCTCTGCCCGACACGTCGTCGGCCGACGTGACGGTCCGCATGGAGATGACCAACCATGCCGCCGTCGGGCGGCATGTCGTGCTGTGTGGCCGGATCGACGGCGTGACCGAATTCGAGTATCCGGTCGAACTGGCGGCCGGCGAGTCCCGCACGGTGAGCGTCTCGCCCGCTGAGATTCCGGGACTGCATCTGGAAAATCCGCGGTTGTGGTGGCCGAACGGTTATGGCGATCAGGCGATGTACGACCTCGATCTGCGGGTGAAGTGCGGCGGCGCGGAGTCCGACGTCCGGCGGGTTCGCTTCGGCGTCCGGGAGTTTTCCTACGAACTGACGGCCGATACGCCCCGGGGCGAAGAGATTCGTTTCGAGTTTCAGCCCACGAACGACGTACGCGATGGTGAACCGTTGTTCGATACGTTTCATCGGCGTGTCGTGCAGCAGGATGTCGTGGTTCCGGCCCTCCGCGAGGGGGTTGATGTCTCTCGTCTGCGACGTATCGGGAAGGATGCGACGTCGCCCTATCTGGTACTCCGCTGCAACGGAGTGCGGATCTTCTGCCGCGGCGGCAACTGGGGCATGGACGACGGCATGAAGCGGGTGTCGCGGGAACGGCTCGAACCGGCTTTCCGGCTGCACCGCGAAGAGGGTTTCAACATGGTGCGCAACTGGACCGGCGAATCGACGGAGGAGATCTTCTATACGCTGTGCGACGAGTACGGCATGCTGGTGTGGAACGACTTCTGGATCTCGACCGAGGGCAGCAATCTGAACGTCAATGACGAGGACCTTTTCATCGAGAATGCCCGGCAGACCGTTAAGCGCTTCCGTAACCACCCCTCGATTGCGGTCTGGTGCCCGCGCAATGAAGGTTACGCTACCCCGACGATGGCGCCGAGACTCGAGCGGTTGATTGCCGGGGAGGACGGGACTCGCTTTTACAGCCCCAATTCGCGTTATATGAATCTCCGCACAAGCGGTCCGTGGCATTATATCGACGAGAAGGAGTACTTCGCCGTCCAGGCCTGCGGATTCACGACCGAACTGGGATCGCCGTCGGTTCCTACGGCCGAGTCGATGCGCAAGTTTATTCCCGAATCGGAACGGTGGCCTATCAGCGATACATGGTATTATCACGATTTGCATTTCGGATTGCCGGAGTACTGTCAGGCCGTGGACGATCTGTACGGTAAAGCCGAATCGCTCGACGATTTCTGCCGCAAGGCCCAGTTGATCAACTACGACAGTCACCGGGCGATGCTCGAGGCGTGGAACAGCCGCATGTGGAATTCCGCGTCGGGTGTCCTGCTGTGGATGAGCCATCCGGCCTGGCCGAGCCTCGAGTGGCAGACCTATTCGTGGGATTTCGAGACCCACGGTTCGTTCTATGGTTGCCGTAAGGCTTGCGAGAAGCTTCACGTGCAGGCCAATCCTCACGATGGACAGGTCTTGGTGGTCAATACCACGCGCAACGACTGTCGCCGGGCGCGGGTCGTGGTCTCGAGATATACGTTCGACGGGAAGCGGCTGGACGGACTGTCGGAAAACGTCGCCGTGATCGCTGCCAACGGTGTGACGCCGGTTACCGTTTTGCAGCCGCTTCCGGGCGATCCGTGCCATCTGCTGCGTCTGGAGCTCTTTGTCGAGGGAAACGGGTATCGGTCAATGACTACTTGCGCAGCGCGGACCGGAATTTCACCGCGTTGAACGGAGTGGCGGCTCCGGAGCTGAAAGCCCGGCTGCTCGAATCGCATGACGAGGCCGGCAGCCGTTGCGTACGGGTCGAGGTGGCCAATACGGCTTCGACTACGGCCGTCGCCGTCAAGTTCAATATCCGGAAGGCGGAGAGCGGAGAGGCTGTGCTGCCGGCTTATATCTCGGAAGGATACATCCACCTGCTGCCCGGCGAAAGGCGGATCGTGGAGGCCGAATTCCCGGCTGCGGATGATACGGTCTTCTCGGCTGAAGGATACAATTTCGATAGGAAAACGCTGTTGTCCCTGTAAGGCCTTTGCGTCCCGGTGACCGCGGGATCGGCTCCTGCCGGGCCGGAACCGAACAAGCGCTGGATCAGGTATGCCGGCGGGAAAACGCGAGCCGAGGGGAGATCATCCCCTCGGCTCGCGTATGACCGGTGATCGTGCGGTCCCTATCCTGCGGGCGTCCCTTTCGTGCGTTTCATCCGATCGGCGTCGCCCGGTGCGGCGGACAGCCGTCCTCCCTTTCGATGAGAGTTGTGACCTCCATGCACATACGTGCGTTGTGGTAGGGGCATTTCCAAAATCCGGCCTTGTCGTTGCGCCGATTGACCGTACCGTCCGGAAGAATGCTCCACCACCATTCGCCGCCTTCACGGTCGATCAGGTGCGTTCGGATGTATTTCCATGTTCGCATCGAGTCTTCGATCGCTTCGGCCCGCCCGAAGTAACGGTAGAGGTAATAGAGCCCGATGACCGTTTCGGCCTGCACCCACCAATGGCGCTCGCCGTCGATCGAGCCGTCGGCATGACGTTCGTAGATCATGCTGCCGTCGGGCCGGTAGCCTTCGAGTGCCGCTTCGGCGATCCGTGCGCAGCAACTCCGCGCGCGTCCGAGCAGTTCGTCGTCGCCCAATGTTTGAGCCGTTCGGAAAAGGAGCCACGATGCTTCGATGTCGTGACCGAACGATATGTCGCCCGGATGGCGGTCGTGCCATGTTTCGTCGAAAAAGAGCCCGAGATGCCCGTCCGGAGTCATGATGCGCGTGAAGAAGAGTTCGAGCAGATGACGTGTCTGACTGCGCAGCCGCTCCTCCGAGGGGTAAAGCCGCAGCAGATTGGCATACCCTTCGAGGATATGCAGATGCGTGTTCATCGTTTTGTGCTCGTTGGCGTCCTTGTCGCTCAGGCGGACATCCTCCAGGGGGGACCAGTCGCGGGCCGCCGCCTCGAGGTAGCCGTCGTTCTGCAGATCGAACGAATGGGCCTCAATGGTTTCGAAGAGCCGCCATGCCTCCTTCGCCGCACGCGCGTCATCCGTCGCGCGTGCGTATTCGCTCAATCCGTAAATGGCGAATCCCAACGCATAGAATTGCTTGCGCGTATCGGCCGGCGTGCCGTCGGCACGTACCGACCAATAGACTCCGCCGAATTCCGGGTCGATGAAGTGGTCGAGGAGGTAGTTGCGCGCGCAGGTCGCTGGCAGGAGCAGCTCCCGGCGTCCCGTCATCCGATAGGCGGCCGAGAAGGTCCATATCAGGCGGCCGTAAAGTACGGCGCTCTGATCGGCGTCGGGATAGAGCGTGCCGTCGCCGGCTATGCGTCCGTAGAAACGGCGTTCGGCGGGAGCCATCACCCGTTCGGTCCAAAAGGGCAGGATATCGTGCTCTAACTCATCGAGCAGTTCCTGCCGGAAGGTTTTCAGTAAGTCATTCATGATCCTCGGTTTTTCTGCGTATCGACAGCTCGCCGGCAATATGCTTCATGCGGCGGTCGGTCAGTGGATAAAAAGACCAGCAGCAGGGAGGCCAGCGCACACCCTGCGGCGGGCAGATAGCTCATGAGCAGTCGCAGTCCGAAGAGCGTCTGCCCGGACTGCACGGCATCGGCCTCCGTATTGTATCCGTAGGCCGCCAGCAGCCAAAGGATGAGGGCGCTGCCAAATGCGCCGCCGAACTTTTGGGCCATTGACGATGAGGAAAAGATCAGTCCTGTTGAACTGTGCCCGTGTTTCAGTTCGGAGTAGTCGGCCACGTCGGCGAACATGCTCCACAGCAGCGGGAAGGTCATCCCCGCGAAGGCTGAAATGAGCACTTGCAGTACGACGATTGCCCAGCAGCCCGCCACCGAGAGGGGCATGTGGAAGAATACGACGCTCAGGACCCCTGAGCCGATGAGCGCCAGCATGTAGGTCCGCTTCTTCCCGATACGGCGGGCGACGGGCGACGCGAGAGTCACGCCCAGCATGTTGGCGACCTCGCCGATGGCCAGGAAAGCGCCGCATGAGAGCAGCAGGTTGCCGCCGAGCGAATTGTCCTCGCCCAGATAGTCCTTGAAATAGTAGGCCGCCACGCCGCCGCGTATCGAATTGAAAAGCAGTACGCAGATGGCCACGCCGAGCAGTATCCACCACGGGCCGTTGGTCATCAGCGAACGAATGTCGCCGGCTACGCTGTGATGCGTGCTTTTCGTCTCGGAGGAGGCCTTCACGCGCTCCCGCGTCATGCGGAAGCAAAGGAAGAAGAGCACGGCGCAGAGCACTCCGATGACGGCCGTGGCCGTTTGCCAGCCCCGGGCTTCGGCTGCGATCCTCGCCGCACCGTCGGTCCCGACGAACGGCGGGGTGAAGAGCGTGCAGAGGGGCTCGAAGAGGGCCAAAGCCAGAAAAGATCCGCCGTAGGCGAAGAACATGCGGTAGGAGGAGAAGACCGTACGCTCCTGGGAGTCGGCGGTCACTACGCCGAGCATGGCGCCATAGGGGACGTTGATGGCCGTGTAAACGATCATCATCAGCATGTAGGTCGCATAGGCCCATATCAGTTTGCCCGTATAACCTAAATCGGGCGTCGTGAAGGTCAGCACACCCGCGGCCGCGAACGGCATGGCGATCCAGAGCAGATAGGGGCGATAACGTCCCCAACGCGAGGTAGTGCGGTCGCAAACGATCCCCATGACCGGGTCGATGACCGCATCGGCCAGTTTCGTGATGAGCAGCATCATGGCGGCATGCTCGAGCGACAGGCCGAAAATGTTCGAATAGAAAAAGGGCAGGTAGTAGGAGAAAATCTTCCAGAACATGCTCGATGACATGTCACCGAGCCCGTAGCCGATCTTTTCGGAAAGCGGGGCAGCCATATCGTCAGCGTTTGAGGTTTTTGCCGATCAGCTTTTTGAGCGTTTCGACGCTGTGGCCCGTAGTCAGCCCGTCGGCCGGCGTGTGCAGGCAGTAGTCCACCAGCCGATCGACGGTCGAGGTGGCCACGTGCATGCGGGTGTCGCTCGAGGCGTAGTAGATGAACACACGCCCGTCGGGATCGGCAATCCATCCGTTCGAAAAAGAGCACGTTCGAAACGTCGCCCACCCGCTCTTCTCCTGCCGGACCCATCAGCAGACCGCCCGGCTCGGCGATCGGTATCCAGGGACGTTCCAGTTCGGTCATGTAAAGATAGAGTACGTAGCGCAGGCCTGCGGCACACCCCCGGACGCCGTGAGCCAGGTGCAGCCATCCCTGCGGTGTTCGGATCGGATGAGGGCCTTCGCCGTTCTTGACCTCCTTGATGGTGTGGTAGTAGCGGCAGTTGATGATACGCTCCTCGCGTACCTCGGCATGCGTAATGTCGTCGATGAGCGCCCAGCCGATTCCGCCGCCGTTGCCGGCCTCGATGAAACCCTCCTGCGGACGGGTATAGAACGCGTACTTGCCGTCGATGAATTCGGGGTGCAGCACCGCGTTGCGCTGTTGGTGGCGGCTCTTCAGGTCCGGCAGGCGTTCCCAGTTCACGAGGTCTTTCGTACGGGCTATGCCGGCCGAAGCCACGGCCGACGAGAGATCGCCCGGACGGGCTGCGGGGTCCTTGCGCTCGACGCAGAAAACACCGTAGATCCAGCCGTCTTCGTGAGCCGTCAGACGCATGTCGTAAACATTGGTCGCCGGTTCGCCGTACTCGGGCATCGTCACGGGGTAGTCCCAGAAACGGAAGTTGTCGATGCCGTTCGGCGATTCGGCCACGGCGAAAAACGATTTGCGGTCGGCGCCCTCCACTCGTGCCATGATCAGATAGCGGCCGTTGAACTTGATGGCGCCGGAGTTCATCACGGCATTGACGCCGATCCGTTCCATGCAGTAGGGATTGCTCCGCGGGTCGAGGTCATAGCGCCAGAAGAGCGGCGCGTGAGCGGCTGTCAGGATCGGATAACGGTAGCGGGTATAGATGCCGTTATAGGCCGGATCGGGTACATTGGGACGGGTAACGAGGGCTTCGTAGCCGGCTTCCAGCTCGGCTATGCGTTTCTGAAACGATTCCATGTCGATCTTGTTGCGTTTTCGGTTTCGTTATGAGTTGTCTTCTGAATCATCGTTGTCGGGAGTGCGTCGGCTCATCTGCTCTCCTCCGCAGGAGTCCGTCCCGGAGAAAGAGAGTCCGGGCGTAGGCGTGAAAGCGCAGGAAATCCTCCTCGGAGGCTTGTCCGGGCCAGGGCGCATAGAAATGGCCGGGTTTTGCGTCGTCCGGAGCATTGCGCCATACCAAGACATAGGACGGGGTGTATGTTCCGATGCCGCGTAGCAGACTGCCGCTCCACCATTTTGCTTCAGGAATCCCCTCGCGCCCTGTTTCCGACACCGCGTAGGGTTTACCCGTATCCCGCGAAAGGGAGTCCATCACGGCCAGCGACCGGTTCAGGCCGGAGACGAAACGCTCCGAACCGTCTCCGTCGTAGGCATCCAGGCCGAGTACATCGACCCATGCGTCGCCGGGCCAGCGTTCGAGGTATTCTGAGGGAGGACATACAGGGATTCGGCGAATAGACGGTCACGATTTGCGCTCCCCCGCATACGGAGCCGATCCACGGTCATTCGCCACAACTCCTTGTACTCGTCGGAAGTGCATAGATCCTCTCCCCACCAGAACCAGCTTCCGGTGTGCTCGTGCCAGGGCCGGAAAAGGACCGGAATGGTTTCGCCTTCTGCCGTGCGGAGCGAGGTGATGAATGCCGCGACATCGTCGAGCCATCCCATAAAGCGGTCGTGACAGCTTCCGCCCGGCAGCACTTCGTGCACGACATTCCGTTGTGAGACATCCCACGCATCGCCTCCGGTCAGCGGATTCCGCGGATGCCAGCTCAGCGTGACCAGCCCTTCGTGCCGGTGGTGATCGACGATCATGCGCCGCATCGTTTCGAAGGGTACGCCGTCGAGATTGCGTCCCTTTGCCAGTTCCAGTTCGCCCAGGTCGCAACCCAGTACGGCCGGACGGTCGCCGCAGACATCGCTCACGTCGCTGCGTTCCGGCTCGTAAGACCAGGATACGCCGTAGAAGGGTAGTCCTGCTGACCGAAAAAAGAAGCGCCCCGAAGCGGCTGCGGCGCGCAGCGTGCGGAGTACTTCCGCAGGATTCCGGTTTCCGCTGCCGCATGCCGATGAAGCGGCGTGAAGCTGCAATGTGCGGTTTGCCTGCGCGATCTCGCGCAACGTTGTCGTATCGGATGCGAAAACCGAGTTGAGCCCCTGCTCCTCCTGTGCCGGGTCGCCGCAATAGTCGTCTCCCTGCTGCCAGCGCAGATGCGCCGGTTTTGCGTAGCTGCCCCAGCCCCAGAAGTTGCAACCGGCGATGATTCCTCCCCTCGCGGCGTCGCGCAGCAGGCGGGAGAAGATCGTGCGATAGAAACGGTCGCGGGAAAGGGTCGGAGAGCCGGGGGCGAAGCTGAATCCGTCGCGGGGATAGCCGAATTCCTCGATAACCAGCGGTTTGCCCAGACGCTGTGCCACGGCGGCGTGGCGGTCGATGTAGTCGAGTGCATTGCGGCAGGCCGTATCGCATGCCCCGGCGACGCTTTCGCGCTGGATCCATCCCCAGTTATAGGGCCAGATATGGATGTTGGCATAATCTATTTCGGGAATGGCATGGATGCGCTCCCAAAGTCCCAGATCGCCTTCGCAGCCGTTTGCGCCTTCGCTGCCTGTCGAGACCATGTGGTTGGGGTCCAACTCTTTCAACAGCCGTGCCGTGGCTTCGATCCATTCGAAGAAGCGCTCTTTGTTGTCTTCCGTGAAGGCGCGGGGTTCGTTGGCGATCTGCCACGAGAAGATGGCCGGATCCTCGGCGTAGGGCCGGCCCGTATAGCGGTTCGTGCGGGTTACGATGCGGCGCACGTGATCGAAGAAAAGTTGCTTGCATCTGTCTGTCAGTTCTCTTTGATGGTATTGGGACACGTATTCGAGGAAGGTTTCCCAGCCGTCGCGTCCCGGAACGGGATAGGTGCCGCAGCCGCTCCATTCGAGGTATTGTGAATAGCCGCCGCTCCACTCCCATGAGTTGGTCAGGTAAAGTACGGCGTACATCCGCCGTTTCCCAAGTTCGGCCAGTAGGAAATCCAAACCGTCGAGCGCTTTTTCGTTGTAGATGCCCGGTGCGGTTTGCAGGATGGGCTCGACTTTCGAAACGATGCCTTCGCTGCCTTCGGATCCCACCAGGATCCGGAGGTTCGTGATACCGGACCGTTTCATCCGGTCGAGTTCCCGGCACAGGCGGTCGCGGTCCGCATTGGGGCCTTCGGCGGCCAGCAGGGCTCCGTACCAGAAATTTGCCCCCACGAAATAGGAGGAGGCGTAGGGGATGACGAATCGGGCGTTTTCGACGCGGGCGAATTCGGCCGTGTTCGCTCCGGAGGAGCAACCGCCGAGGCCGAACAGCGCCAAGGCGGCGAATGCGGGCAAACGGTTCATAATGCGGATTGATTTTCAGACAAAGGTAGCTGTTTGGACGAGATAAGAAATATGATATTCCGACAGAAGATAGTACTTTTTTATTCTCGTCGGTCCCTCTTCGGAACAGGGGGTCCGAAGAAGATCGGTTTTCGGCGGAATAATATTATTCGGGACTGAGGTTCATTTCCTAAATTCGAAGGCGCTCTGAAATTCCGATAGTATGGAAAATGCGATGAACCTTTGTTTTTGTCGGCTGTGGTGGCTGTCCGTTTTGCTGTCGCTGCCTGCGACATGTGCGAATTCCGGTGCTTCTCCGTCGCCGCGGCCTTCCGTTCCGGTCCGGCAAGGCACGCTGATACTTGGCAGCCGGATTCTCGACGACGCTTATATGGGGTGCGGGGGTGCAATGGGATCCCTATGACGTCCACGGCGACGGCGGCCGTCTTTCGGCCGCGGACCGGATTCGGCTGGAAAAACGCCTCGATTACCTTTCGCCGCGGATCATCCGCGTTATGGTGAGTATTGGCTCGTATCTGACCGATGGCAGGTTTGATCCCGCGTCGGACATGGAGGACCTGCACATGATTTTGGGTTATTGTACGGGGCGCTCCATCCCGGTGGTCTTCGGTGATTGGGGCGGCGGCTTCGTGGATGTGGCGGCGAAGACGGTGGACGAGAACCGCATGGAGCAGAGTGCGAAGCTGGTCCGCTATTTGCTGGAGGATTGCGGTTATACCTGCATCCGCTATTTCAATATGGTAAATGAACCCAACGGGTCCTGGTCTCCACGCAGGGCGACTGCGATCTGTGGGTCCGGGCGGCCCGGGCGATGCACGCTTCGCTCCGGCGATGCGGGTTGGGCGATCGGGTGACGTTGGTCGGCCCCGACGCGGCGGTCTGGACGACGGCCGAGACGCATTGGGTGAGCCGGACGGCTGATGAGCTGGGCGATGCCGTCGGCCTGTACGATATACATACCTATCCTTCCAAGGCGGAAATCAACGCCGGCGAATACGGTGAAATGATTGCGGCCTATCGGGCGGCGGCTCCGGCGGAGCGCCGGATGATCGTGGGTGAGATCGGCATCAAGTTTATCGACGAACGCGATGCGGCTTACGCTGCCGAGAACGAGGCGCCGTGCGGCGCGATGCCCGTATGCTTCGCCTGCCGATTCGCAGATGTCGGTCTTCGATCACATGTACGGAACGGATATGGCCGATGCGATCATGCAGACGGCGGCCAATGGCTATTCGGGCTGCATCGTCTGGATGCTCGACGATGCCATGCATGTCAATGAACCCGGCCGACTCAAGATATGGGGCTTTTGGAATATTCTCGGCGAGGAGCGTTACGGAGCATCCGCAGAGCGGATTCGTCCGTGGTATTATGCCGTTGCACTGTTGAGCCGTTATTTCCCGGCCGGATCGCAGATTCTGGAGAGCACGGTTCGCGGTGTGCCGGGGGTTCGGACCATGTGGGGACGTTCTGACGGCAAGCCTACGTTGGCGATCGTCAATACGAATCGGGACCGGGCCGTCGAGCCTGACTCTGGAAGGGGCGGATTCGTCGCTGGCCGGCCTGGATCGTTATCTCTATGCCGAAGGAGGACTGAAGCTGGATGAAGAACGCCTGCTTCCTGTGGATGAGCGGATTGCGCTGCGTTCCGGCGACCGGATCCGCATAGATCCCGGGTCGATGGTCGTCTATACGGCGTTGGAGTAGTCCTGTCCGCCGGGCGGCGGGACGCATCCTCGCGGCGGCGTGCCGGGACCGCTCAGAGACCCCGGCGGGCCAGCCGCCAGGCCAGCGCGTCGTAGAGTCCAAGTAAGGGGCTCCGCCATGCGACGGGCAGGGCGTTCAGCACCTGCACTTTGCGCAGCGTGCGGCGGTAGGTTTTCGTGTAGGAGAACGCGCGTGCGGCGCGCCGCGGCCTCCGTATCGCCCTTGGCCGAGAGGATCAGCGCCTTGCCCAGCGCGGCGCGGGCGATGAATTCGCGTTTCTCGGCGGGAGCCGAAGGGTCGTACAGCTCCTCGAACGAATGGCGGGTCCGTTCGGGGGTGTAGCCGGCCGCGGAGCGGTTCGACGCCACCTTCGAGTAGCATGCCAGCCGTTCGGGCGAGAAGCAGACCGGATAGCGCGAGGCGATCCGGATCCACATGTGGAGGTCCTCGGCGATCTTCATGCCCTCGGGAAAGCCGCCTACGGCGCCGAACACCGCTTTGGGGATGCACACGGCCGAGGGGATGGCGATGTAGCGGTGTGCCGAGTCGCGGAAGAAATTCTCCACGACGCCCCGCGTCCGGAGTGTCGGCGCCGGGAACAGGCCGTCGCGGCTTAGGATGTCGAAGGCCGTGCAGTACATTCCGCAGCCGGGAAATTCGCGGATCATGGCGGCGATCTCTTCGAGGAATCCCGGGCGCCACGCGTCGTCGGCGTCGAGCAGGGCGACGTATTCGCCCCGTGCCTCGGCGATGCCGCGGTTCCGGGCGGCGGAAACCCCCGCGTTGGACTGCCGGACGAGACGTACGAGCGGCGATCCGACCGCTTCGGCCCGCTCGGCGCCGCGGTCCGTCGAACCGTCGTCCACGACGATGATTTCGGCAGGAAGGCGTGTCTGCGCGAGCACGGAACGCAGGGGCCGCTTCGATTTCGCGCTCCTTGTCGTAGAGGGGGATGACCACCGAGATGAGGGGTTCCGGCATGTGTTGGGCGGTTTTATTGCGAAGATACCGATCTTTTGCTATTTTTGCAAATAAAACGCGCGCATGACCCTTTCCGAGAAGATAATCCATCTGATCCGCAATACGTTCGACACGGTGCTGTATTTTGCCGTGATGGCCGTGAAGGAGGATTTCCGCAACTACGTCGGGCGGGCGGGACGGACGCCCGGGGCGGACGCCGGGCAGGCCGGGCCGGGTCGGTCCGGGAGCGTGAAGGGCGGCGGTCCGGCCGCGGAGGATTCCGGCGGCGTTCCGGGCGGCGTCCAGACCGGACGGCCGCGGGAGACGATGGCCGTTCTGGGCAACGGCCCGTCGCTCGCCCGCGAATTGCCCGGCCTGCTGGAGCGGACCGGGGACCGCGACTTCATGGCGGTCAATTTTTTCGTTCGCTCGATGAGCGTTTCACCCTCCTGCGTCCGGCCTACTACGTGCTTTCGGACCCGATGTTCTTCCGCGAGAGTGCCTTCCGCGACCGTGTGGCCGGGCTTTACCGGGAGATGAACGGGCGGGTCTCCTGGCCGATGACGCTCTACGTGCAGTATTACAACCCCGAGCGGTTCGACTATCGGGCCGTGCTGCCCAATCCGCTCATCCGCATCGTGCCGTTCCATACCTACATGTACCGCGGATTCCGCAGCGTGGAGTTCTGGCTCTTCCGCCGCGGGCTGGGAAGCGCCAATTTCGGGACGGTGGTGCAGGTCGGGGAGTATGTCGCGCTGTTGCTGGGGTACAGGCGCGTGGAGCTGTACGGCGTGGACCATACGCTGCTCGAAGGGCTGTGCGTGGACGGCCGGAACCGTCTTTGCCGTGCCGACCGGCACTATTACGATGCGGGAGCGCCCGCGGCGCCGCAGCCGGTTCTCCGGAAGGTTCCGCCCGTACCCTATACGATGGCATCGTATCTGGCCGAGGTGGCCGAACTGTTCCGCGGCCACGAGGTGCTGCGCGACTACGCCGCCTCGCTCGGGGTGCGGATCGTGAACTGCACCCGGGGGTCGATGATCGACGCCTACGAACGGGTCGCGGAGTGATGCCGGCCGTTGTGGGGCGGCGGGGCGGATGCGGGGAAAAGCCGCCCGAGATGTCTCCGCGAACGAAAATCGCCCCCCCTGTCGGAGCTACCTCCGACGGGGGCGAATCGTAAGGCTCCGACTCGTCGGAAGGCCTCTTTGGCCGCTACCGGGGCAGGGTCCGGCTGGCGGCGATGATTTCGGCCATCGTGAAATCCTCGGGATAGTCGATGTCCATGCCCTCGATCCGGTCCACGACGGCCATGTAGGGTCGGTCGCCGATGCGGCGGTGGCGTTCGCGCCACAACGCGCGCGGGAAGATGAAGAAGGCGCTGGTCTCGATGTAGATCGGTTCGATCGTCTGCGTGCGGGGAATCGCGTCGGGGGAGTAGTTCAGCGGCCGGCCCCCGTACCAGGCGAAGGTCTGGATCCGTTCGGCGCTGAAGGCCGAGTCGTACGCTCCCGAGCGGACCTTGCCGAGCGCCGCGGCGACGGTCTCCGCGCGGATGAAGGGCGAGGTGGCGTGCGCGAGCACGTAAAGGTCGGCATCGACCTCGGAGGTGAAGCTGTCGTAAATCTCGCGGCCCAGCGTGGTGTCGCGGTCCAGCTCCTCGCTGCGCCGCCGGAAGCGGACGCCCTCGGGCAGCAGCGGACGGATGCTCTCGTCGCTGCAGTAAACCCACACTTCGTCGATGCCCTCCGTGCGGGTCAGCGTCCGGAGGATGTGGCACATGAGCGGCTCGCCGCCCAGCAGGCGCAGGTTCTTGCCCGCGACGCGCTGGCTGTTGAGCCGGATCGGTACGAAAGCTACGGTTTTCATGCGTTGGTTCGGTTGTTCGGTTATTCCTGCACCAGCAGGTTGCAGCCCCGGATGTCCGCGCGGTCGATACGCCCCTCGACGACGAACGAGCCGTCGGCTCCGACATGTCCGACGTCCTCGGTCTGGATGAAGGCGCACGACCAGCGGTTCGCCAGGTCCGTGATGTTCAGTCCGCCGCGCGCGCCTGCCGGAAGCGTGCAGAACGGGTCATTGACGTCGCGCGCCGCCACGCGCATCCAGGCCGGGCAGCGGAAGCGGTTGCCGCCTGCGGAGTAGGCCTGCGAGGTCAGTTCCGCCATGCCGTATTCCGAGTGGATCGCCCCGACGCCGAATGCCCGGCAGAGGATCCGGTGGAACTCCTCTTTGGGAATCTCTTCGCGGTAGCCCTTCATGCCGCCCGTCTCCATTACGACCGTATTCTCCAGCTTCGGGGCGTAACGCTCCGCGAGGTCCCAGAGCGCATAGCTCACTCCCAGCAGGATCTTCGGCTTCGGGTCCGCGCGCATCGCCGCCAACAGCGCGTCGTAGTCGTCGAGGTAGAAGCCGCCCGAGCCGCAGTCGCCGATCAGGCGGTCGGCCATGTAGATCAGCGACGAGCCTTTGCGGCGCAGGTAGTTGGGCAGCAGGGCGTAGAGGCTCCACCGGGCCGGGTCGCCGTAGAAGGTGCGGAATGCGCGGCGGAACGTCTCCTCGTAGAGCGCCAGCGACCGCATCGGGTGGCGCGAGGAGGTCATGCCCGTCGTGGCGCTCGACGTGAAGACGGCTTCGGGCTCCGCGTCGCCGCAGTAGATCTCGTGCGTTTTGAAAAGCCCGATCGGCAGGCAGGGAATCTCCGCGGCGCGCCGCACCCGGGCGGGGTCCGCACCGATGAGCGCGAGGTACTCGCGGTAGGGGGCGCACTCCGCGGCCTGCCGCCGGAACAGCGCCAGGGCTGCCCGTTCGAAAGCCGCGTCGTCCGCGATACGGAATATGTCGTCGGAGGGAATCATCGTCTGCAAAGATAGTGCAAACCGGGCGCACGACCAAGTCCTGCCGCCGGGTTTTGCATCCGCGGGGAAGGACATCGGCCGCAGAGCCGCGGCGGGCGGGACGTTCCGCCGTTCCGGCAGAGGCCCTGCCGCAGGGGCGGGTTTCGGAAATTCGGTCCGGGCCTGCGTCTGCGGAAAGCGAAACGGCGGCTGCGGTCCGGATCGTTCCGTTCCGTAGCCGCCGTTTCCGTGCGTCACAGGCCCTTGTGCGGTGCGGCGCAGGTTCTGCCGCGTGCTGCACCCGCTGCCGGGAATCCTTACTTCTTGCTCTTGGGAGCCAGCATCATGTTCATCTTCTTGCCGTCGAGCTTGGGCATCATCTCTACCTTGGCCACCTCCTCGAGGTCGGTAGCGAAACGGAGCAGCAGTATCTCCCCCTGCTCCTTGAAGACTATCGAACGCCCCTGGAAGAAGACGTAGGCCTTCACTTTCGCCCCCTCCTTGATGAAGTTCATGGCGTGCTTGAGCTTGAAGTTGTAGTCGTGGTCGTCGGTCTGGGGTCCGAACCGGATCTCCTTGACGGTCACTTTCACCTGGTTGGCCTTCAGCTCCTTGGCCTTCCTCTTCTGCTGGTAGAGGAACTTCTGGTAATCGGCGATACGCACCACGGGCGGATCCGCCTTGGGCGAGATTTCGATAAGGTCGAGCTCCATCTCGTCCGCCAGACGCAGGGCGTCGCGGATCGGCATGACCTGCGGAACTGCCTTCCACGTTGTCGCCCACCACGCGCACCTCGGGTGCGGTGATCTGCTGGTTGATGCGGTGCGGATTCTCCTCCCTTTCGGGCAATCTGCGTCCGAAGGCCGGCTTGTCCGGTTTCGGTGCTGTTATTCCCGGGGTTGAACGGCCTCGGCGGGATTTATGGTTTCGGTGCTGCGATAGTTGTAAAAGTATTAGTTGATGAATCGGTTTATTTCAAAACACATTCCTGTTACGCCTCGACCTCCTCCCTTGACAAGGTCCCGGCAAGAAATCGGCGGAAGGCTTCCAGGTCATCGTCCCCTTGTCTCCTTCGCCCTGCATGCGGACGGAAACCAGCACCTTCGGCCTCCTCCTTTTCGCCCACGATGAGCAGGAAAGGAATCCGCTTCAGCTCGTTGTCGCGTATTTTTCTGCCAATTTTTCGTTGCGGCAGTCTACCTCGGCACGAATATCGGAATTATTCAGGAATTTTAAAACACTCTGCGCGTAATCGTTGAATTTTTCGCTGATGGGCAGCACCACCACCTGCTGGGGCGTGAGCCACAGCGGGAACTTGCCGCCGGTGTGTTCGAGCAGCACGGCCACGAAGCGCTCCATCGAACCGAACGGTGCGCGGTGGATCATGATCGGACGGTGGGGCAGGTCGTCGGCTCCGGTGTAGGTCAGGTCGAAACGTTCGGGCAGGTTGTAGTCCACCTGTATCGTACCGAGCTGCCACTTCCGGCCGAGGGCATCTTTCACCATGAAGTCGAGCTTCGGGCCGTAGAATGCAGCTTCGCCGAGCTCCACGACGGTCTTCAGCCCCTTGTGTTCGGCCGCCTCGATGATGGCCCGCTCGGCCTTCTCCCAATTCTCGTCGCTGCCGATATATTTCTCCTTGTTCTCCGGGTCGCGCAGCGATACCTGGGCGATGAAATCCTCGAACTTGAGCGTCTTGAAGATATAGAGCACGATATCGATGACCTTCTCGAACTCCTCCAGCAACTGGTCGGGACGCACGAAGAGGTGCGCGTCGTCCTGCGTAAAGCCCCGCACGCGCGTCAGCCCGTGCAGCTCGCCGCTCTGTTCGTAACGGTACACCGTACCGAACTCCGCAAAACGCAGCGGCAGGTCGCGGTACGAACGCGGCTTGTGGCGGTATATCTCGCAGTGGTGCGGGCAGTTCATCGGCTTGAGCAGGAACTCTTCGTTCTCGTCCGGTGTCCGGATGGGCTGGAACGAATCCTTGCCGTATTTGGCGTAGTGTCCCGATGTCACGTAGAGGTCCTTCATGCCGATATGCGGCGTGATGACCTGCTCGTAACCGTATCTCTTCTGTACGCTCTGCAGGAAATTCTGAAGTCTCTCCCGCAGTGCCGCCCCCTTGGGCAGCCACATCGGAAGCCCCTGCCCCACCCTCGGCGAGAACATGAAGAGCTCCAACTCCTTGCCTAATTTGCGGTGGTCGCGTTTCTTGGCCTCCTCCAGCATGGCAAGGTACTCGTCGAGCATCGACTTCTTCGGGAAAGTAATGCCGTAGATACGGGTCAGCATCTTGTTCTTTTCGTTGCCGCGCCAATAGGCTCCGGCCACGGAAGTGAGCTTTATCGCCTTTATCAGCCCCGTATTGGGAAGGTGCGGGCCGCGGCAGAGGTCGGTGAAACAGCCGTTCGTATAGAACGTGATGGTACCGTCCTGCAGGTCGCTGATGAGTTCCGTCTTGTATTGGTCTCCCTTCTCGGTGAATATCCGCATGGCCTCCGCCTTGCTCACCTCCCGGCGCACGAGCGGCTCCTTGGTACGGGCAAGCTCCTCCATCTTCTTTTTCGATTTTCGGCAGGTCGGCCTCCGTAATGGGTACGGGCGAATCCACGTCGTAGTAGAAACCGTTCTCGATGCTCGGCCCAATGCCGAACTTGATGCCCGGATAGAGGATTTCGAGCGCTTCGGCCAACAGGTGCGACGATTACCGAGCCATCGGGAAATGTAATTTTAATCATAAGATCGAATATTAAAGTTTCGGGGCCTTCGGCGCTTCCACAATTACGAGACGGAATACGCCTCCGGGTTGCCCGGTTTTTGTCCTTACTGTTTTTCGTATCTTCGCCGGCGGGCCTTTGCCCGTCCGCCGGGATGCTCCGCTTCGGGATCGTCCGCCGCGGCTTCGAGCGCCTTCTCCCGCATCATCGCCCGTCGTGCCCTGCGGGCGAGGACGAGCGACCAGACGATCCAGGCGGCGTCGAGAACGAGATCGGAGACGACCTCGCCGGTGTCGTTCCCGCCGCCGGCCGACAGCCGGCAGAGGTTCCGGATTCCCACGGCCGTCCAGCCCGCCGCCAGCGACACGCCCGTCCGCCACAATGTCCGCGGCTTCATTCCCGTCGCGCGTCGGAGGGGTTACTCCTTGTCGGTCTGCGGCAGGTCCTTCACCGACACGTCGCGGTTCGACTTCTCGCGTTCGGCCCGTTGCAGCGGGTTGGCCGTCCACTCGGCCCGTGCGCGGCGGTGCCGCACGATGTCGATGGCCGCGTAGATCGCGTTGCGCATCGACTGCGGGTCGGCCTGGTCCTTTCCGGCGATGTCGAACGCCACGCCGTGATCGGGCGATGTCCTTACGGCCGCGAGTCCGGCCGTGAAGTTCACCCCGTCGGGCGAAAGGGTCTTGAACGGCGCCAGCCCCTGGTCGTGGTACATGGCCAGAATGCCGTCGTAGCGGGTGTATCCGCCTCCGGCGAAAAGCCCGTCGGCGGCGAAGGGACCGAAGGCCAGGATGCCCTGCCCGAACGCCTCGACGATGGCCGGACGGATCGTCTCCTCCTCCTCGCGGCCCACGAGTCCGCCGTCTCCGGCGTGGGGGTTCAGGGCCATGACGGCGATGCGCGGCTCGACCACTCCGAAGTCCTCGACGAGCGAGCGGCGCAGCGTCGCCAGGTCGCGGACGATCTTCTCTTTGGAGATGCTGCGGGCGATCTCCGAGACGGGGATGTGTTTCGTCACGAGGCCCACGCGCAGCCGGTCGCTGCACATGATCATCATGGGTTCGCCCTCCAGTTCGGCTCCGAAGTATTCGGTGTGGCCCGTGTAGCCGAATTCGTCGCTCTGGACCGTCTCCTTGTCGAAAGGTCCCGTGACGACGGCGTCCAGCTCGCCCGCCTTGAGGTCGCGCACGGCGGCGCGCAGCGCTTCGACGGCGGCGCGGCCCGCTTCGGCCGTCGCACGGCCCGGTTCGGGCTGTTCCACTTCGCCGGCCGCGACGAGCGCGATCTTCCCGCGCGTTGCGCCTCGGCGGCCGAGGCCGCGGGTGCGAACTGCACGGGTTCGGTCTCCCGGAGCGTATTTCGGTAATAGGCGGCGGCTTTCGGCGATCCGTAGATGACGGGGGTGAAAAGCTCCGTCATGCGCGGATCGGCGAGCGCCTTGAGGATGACCTCCCAGCCGATGCCGTTCGGGTCGCCCTGCGTGATGCCTATTTTGAGTTTCTGTTCTGACATAGACAGGTGTGTTTCAACCTACAAAGGTATAAAAATATTCAGAATAACCAATACCCGCGGGGGTATTTCCTTGAAAAATTCGGCTTTTCCGCGTTCCGCGTCCGCTCTCCGGCGTCGGGCCCGCGGCCTTTTCCCGGGCGGTGTCTTCCTTCGGCCGTGGGGCGCTCGTCTGCGGCCGTTTCAGCCGTTGTCCGCGGCCCGTCGGCGGAACTCTGCGCAGACGATGCCCGTGGCCATCGCCACGTTGAGCGATTCGGAGCTGCGGCGGTCGGCGGGGTAGGGCGGGATGAAGAGTTTGTGCGTGACGGTGTGCGCCACGGCGCCGGTGACGCCGCGGCCCTCGTTCCCCATCACGACGATTCCCCTCCGTCCGTCGATGCGGGCCGTGTGGATGTTCTCCCCCTCGAGGAACGTGCCATAGACGGGCGTGCCCCGCCCGGCCGCCCGGGCCAGGAGCGGCGCGAGTTCGGCGTAGTGGACCCGGACGCGGAGGATGGCCCCCATCGTGGCCTGCACGACCTTGGGGTTGAAGCAGTCGGCCGATCCGGGCGAGCAGACGATCTCCCCGATGCCGAACCAGTCGGCCAGGCGGATGATCGTGCCCAGATTCCCGGGGTTCTGCACCTCGTCGAGCGCCAGCGCGAGCCGGTCGCCCAGTCGTTCGGCGTCGAGCCGGTAGCGGGGGATTTCGACCGTCGCCAGCGAGTTGGACGGCGTTTTGAGCAGCGACAGGCGCTCCATCTCGCGCGGGCGAGACGGTCTCCACGCCGGGACCGTCGAAGACGCCCTCCAGCGCATAGATCCGGCGCACGTGGAGGTGCGAGGCGCGCAGTTCGCCGATGAGCTTCGCGCCCTCGGCGACGAACAGTCCGTGCTCCGCGCGGCCGCGTTTGTCGGCCAGCGCGCGGACGAGTTGTATTTCGGCTTTCGTCATGGTCGTTTTCGATCGTAAAGGTAACTCCTTCCTGCGC
>VOFF01000690.1_pt1 | contig 98001 bp, 75 predicted proteins | sample 5384061 | NCBI WGS metagenome assembly VOFF01 (sample SAMN12384725, study PRJNA508395) | human gut metagenome | isolation source: healthy gut E | host: Homo sapiens | reverse complement strand
AATGATATATCATCTTAAACAACAACTATTTTCAATTCAAATTTAAATTTTCATTGGTTATTTATGAGAAAGAGAGTACCTTTGTATCCATCTCTATCAATCTACACTCATGATTCAACTTAATAACGGAAACAATTTGACAAACAGGCCATGTACCGTTTCTTCCAAGTAAACAGGGATATCTTTTTCCGTACTATCTGCCTGGTGGCGGTTACTGTCTTTTTCACTTCGGCAGGTGCGGCACAAGGAGAAGTGGTGTTGGCGGTCAATACATTACTTATGCAATTATTCACTTTATTCTCCTACATTATGGACGGCTTTGCATACGCCGGAGAAGCATTGGCAGGAAGATACATCGGAGCCAATAATCAGAAAGCACTCCACAAGACGGTTCGCCAACTATTCGGCTGGGGAGTAGGCCTATCACTTGCTTTCACCTTATTATATAGTATAGGGGGACAATCCTTTCTCGGATTACTGACTGACGAAACAACTGTCATTCATGCTTCCGAAAGTTATTTTTATTGGGTACTTGCCATTCCTTTGGCAGGCTTCTCTGCTTTTTTGTTCGATGGAATATTCATCGGTGCGACAGCCACCCATCTGATGCTGAAAGCCATGATAGTAGCCTCTGTCAGTTTCTTTCTTATTTACTATGGTTTCCGGGGGACAATGGGCAATCACGCTTTATGGATGGCATTCATTACCTATCTTCTACTTCGCGGAGTAATGCAAGGAGTCATGGGAAGAAATATTTTAGGATATAAAACAAGTAAAAAAGATTAATATTTTTATCTTTGCAAAAAACTAAAAGACAAACCAATATGGCAAGATTTAAAAGAATTCTACTGAAGCTGAGCGGCGAAAGCCTGATGGGCGAAAAGCAATATGGTATAGACGAAAAACGTCTGGGTGAATATGCGCAACAAATCAAGGAAATACACGACCTTGGCGTACAAATAGGTATTGTAATCGGTGGTGGAAACATCTTCCGGGGGCTGAGCGGAGCTTCCAAAGGTTTTGACCGTGTAAAAGGTGACCAAATGGGGATGTTGGCAACCGTTATCAACAGCTTGGGATTGAGTTCCGCATTGGGAGCGGCCGGAGTCAAGGCACGTGTATTGACAGCTATCCGCATGGAACCCATCGGTGAGTTTTACAACAAATGGAAAGCGATTGAAGCGATGGAAAACGGAGAAGTTGTGATTATGTCTGCCGGAACAGGCAATCCGTTTTTTACTACCGATACAGGGTCTTCCCTGCGTGGTATCGAGATAGAAGCCGATGTGATGCTGAAAGGAACACGCGTGGACGGCATTTATACAGCTGATCCGGAAAAAGACCCCACTGCTACGAAATTTGACGATATCACCTACGATGAGGTATTGAAGCGCGGTTTGAAAGTAATGGATCTTACAGCAACCTGCATGTGCAAGGAAAACAACCTGCCCATTATCGTTTTCGACATGGACACAGTAGGTAACCTGAAAAAAGTAATGACCGGTGAAAATATAGGAACACTGGTACACAACTGATTTTCTCATCAAGTTCATCCATTTGTCATTCCTTATTTCCTTCTAAATGACAGATGGGTGAACAGTTTTTCTCTGTCTTACCATTTTTTCCACAAATTCGTTCTTTATTGACACATATTCCTTAAAAAAGAGACTCAACCGATAGATTTTCCATCTAAATGAACAATTATTCATGGACTTATAGCGTTAATTAGCCTATTTTTACATCAGCAAAAAATGTAAATCATTCAAAGACTATAAAAACGACAGGAAATACCATGAAAAATTACTGTTACATCTGTTTATTGACCGTCTGCATGGCTCCCATGTCTCTCCAAGCCAAAAAGCAATTCCGTACAGTGGAGAAGTATGTGTAGCCCCTCTCCCTACAGTCCCACAACCCTTCCCGGCATATCTTCCGACTCGTATGCCCGGCGCTTTGCCGACTCTGAGATGCTCCGCTTTCCCAAAGCTTATCAGCTGGATCATGGCAAACGGCTCTTTTTCGGGTATTCACAAGGAGTAGGCTGTTGCGCCATGCTGGATATGTGGAAAAATACCGGTGACAAACGTTACTTTACGTATGTTGAGGAATGGGCGGATAGTTTGATTAACGAAAAAGGGAGAAATCCACCTCTATGATATGTCAACTTACAACTTGGATTACATCAATTCAGGAAAAGTACTGTTCGACCTCTATAAAGAAACAGGCAAAGAAAAATACAAAGCAGCCATGGACTTGCTGGTCGAACAACTCAAAAGACAACCACGTACGCTGGAAGGTGGATTCTGGCATAAACTGATTTATCAGCATCAGATGTGGCTGGACGGACTGTATATGGCTTCTCCTTTCCTAGCCCGCTATGGAGCGGAATTCAACCGTCCTGATCTGATTGATGAAGCGGTAAAACAATTCACACTTTGCCACAAACATACCTATTCACCGGAAACCGGATTATATCATCATGCCTGGGACGAGAGCAAATCCCAACGTTGGGCAAATCCGCAAGACGGTACTTCACCTAACTTCTGGGGACGCAGTATAGGCTGGTGGTTCATGGCCATGGTAGATGTACTGGACTATATTCCCGACAACCACCCCGGCCGTGCCTCGCTTATCAGTTGGATTCAAGGTTTGGCAGAAAGCCTGCCCAACTATCAAAGAGACGGGCTATGGTATCAGGTAATAGACCAGCCCGAACGTGAAGGTAATTTTCCCGAAGCATCCGTAACCACCCAATGTATGTATGCTTATGCCAAAGCGGTGAACAAAGGATATATAGACGCCCGATACCGGACCATCGCGGAAAAAGCCTTCAACGGATTAAAGCAAACATTGCTTCGCGAAAACCCCGACGGAACTCTGACGCTGACCCGTTGCTGCCAAGTAGGCGGACTGGGCGGCACTCCTTACCGCGACGGAAGCTTTGAATATTACATTGGCGAAAAGATGCGTGACAACGATGTCAAAGCTACCGGTCCTTTCATCATGGGTTGCCTGCAACTTGGCATATAGAATCATATCGCATAAACAACAGAATTATCCATCTTTTTAAATTAGCTATATACAATGAAACACACCATTTATGCTCTGACAATGTTTGCATTGGCCGCTTGCACCTCTCCCCAAGAGGAAGCCATAGACCGCCATGCACTGGTAACACGCAATAATCCGGAAGTAACTGCCATGGATTCATTATCCTCCCTGTCGGTAGGAAACGGAGAATTTGCCTACACGGTAGATGCTACAGGATTGCAGACTTTTCCGAAGTCTATAAAAACGGAGTTCCACTGGGTACACAAAGCCAATGGGGATGGCACAGCTTCGGAAATCCCGAAAACTATAAACCGGAGGAAGCCTTGGTGGAGTATGACTTCGGCCACGGGCACAAAGAGCTATATGCCACCCAACCCAAAGAACCCGGCAGAGCAAAGGAAGCATCCGACTGGTATCGTGTAAACCCACACCGCCTGCATCTGGGTATCATCGGACTCGAATTAGAAAATGAAGTACGTCCCTCGGATGTGCAAAACATACAGCAATCACTGGATATGTGGAACGGTATCATCAACAGCCGGTTCACCCTCAAAGAAACTCCCTACCACATTCAGACAGTCTGCCATCCGGAGCGTGACATGATTGCCGCACGCCTGTCGGCCCGACAACCTGCCGGCATCAAGTTTCACTTCCCCTATCCCACGGGCGGTCACTGTGACGATGCTTGTAATTGGGAGGCGAATGATAAGCATAGCACGACCCTGGTCAGTGAAGATGCACAATCGGCCGTGTTAAAAAGAACACTCGACGCAACCACCTATTATGTAACAATCAGTTGGGAAGGCGCTGCGAAGCTGAGGGAAAAAAGTGCAAACTATTTCGTACTCACGCCAACGGACAGTGTATTTACATTCACCTGCCAATTCACACCGCAAGCGTCCGCTTCTCCCATCCTGACTTTTGCGGAAGTACAACAAGCCTCTTCCGGACACTGGCAAAATTACTGGACACAGGGAGCTGTTGCCGACTTCTCACAATGTACGGATGTCCGTGCCAAAGAATTGGAACGCCGGGTCGTATTAAGCCAATATCTGCTCGCCATCCAATGCGCCGGATCAACCCCGCCACAGGAAACCGGACTGACTTACAACTCCTGGTTCGGGAAATTCCATTTGGAAATGATCTGGTGGCATCAGGCACAATTCGCCTTATGGGGACATCCCGAATTGCTGGACCGCACTTTATCCTGGTATGAAACCGTGGAACCCATAGCCCGCCAGATAGCGGAAAGACAAGGTTTCAAAGGCATACGCTGGATGAAAATGACTGATCCCAGCGGTACGGAAGCCCCCTCTAAAGTAGGCAGCTTCCTGATCTGGCAACAGCCTCATCTCATCTACCTGGCAGAATTGCTCTATCGGGCTAATCCATCGGAAGAACTGCTGAAAAAATACAATAGCCTGATACAGGAAACCGCCGAATTCATGTATTCATTCGCCACATACGAGGAAGAGCACGACCGTTATGTCTTGAAAGGCGCTATCCCCGCACAGGAAACGTTGCGCGCCGCCGAAACTGTCAATCCGCCTTTTGAACTTTCGTACTGGCATTTCGCCATGCAAGTCGCCCAAACATGGCGTGAACGTACAGGGATGGAACGTGTACCCGAATGGGATGTGCTGATAGAGAAATTATCTCCGCTGGCATACAACGACGAACAGCTGTATCTGGCAGCCGAGACCGCGGTGGATACCTATAAAGATATCCGTTTTACCTCAGACCACATGGCAGTGCTGGGCGCTGTCGGCATCCTGCCCATGAATCAGCTAATTCATGCCGGATATATGAAAAACACCCTGCACTGGATTTGGGATAACTGGAACTGGGACAAGACCTGGGGCTGGGATTATCCGATGACAGCCATGAATGCCGCCCGAATGGGTGAGCCCGAAAAGGCGGTCAGCGCATTATTGATGGACAAGCGTACCAACACCTATCTGGTAAACGGTCACAATTACCAGGACGGGCGTCTGCGTATTTACCTGCCCGGCAACGGTGGATTACTGACCACAGTCGCCATGATGTGCGCCGGATGGGACGGATCGGAAGGAAACAATCCCGGATTTCCGAAAGATGGCAAATGGAATGTACGCTGGGAAGGGTTACAGCCGTTACCGTAAGAACAGGAGTTAGCAGTTATTATCATGAAAACGACATATTTACTTCTATGCCTGTTGGGCATCGGTAGCGTTTCCGGCGCAGGACAAACCAAACAGCCACAAAAGATAGGTGATTTCATAGAATCCACTTCGTACAACGAACATCGCCGGAATGCCACCCGAAGCCTGCAATATACCCCTGACGGAGACGATTTTGTCTGCATCAACGGTAAGAATCGCTTTACCCGTGCCTTATACGGCAGCCACACAGCATTCCGGCTGGAAACAAGCGACCGGCCCGTATTCGCTGCTTATACCAAGGAGAATCCGAAGCACATCTGCTTTAAACTGCAAACCTCCGGAGGCACGGTAGCCCTTGACTCTACCGAACACTGCGAGTCCCGTTATACAGCGGGACGCCGCAGCTACAGTTTATCTGATCCGGCTTTCGGAGGCGGAAGCTTATCCATTACCACATGGGCACTTCCCGATAAAGAAGGGGCCATCTGGCAATTCAACGCCCGGAATTTCAAGGAATTCCATCCCGTTCTACTGGCATCCATTTCAGAGATACGTAATTCCAAACTAAACCGTAACGGAGACATGGGAGCCGACCCAGCCGACAGTTTCGAAGCTCCTCTCCAGCCTCAACAGTTACAATCCTTCCCGGTGCAGATAGACGGAACACTTTATATGCTATTGGAAAACCAGGAACTACGCACACTGACGACTGCCGAAGGCGAAAACCTGTTTAAAAAGGCAGAAGCCGCCCGCTCCGAAACAGCCTCACGCATCCGCATTGAAACACCCGACCCTTATTTCAACACCTTAGGAGGCACGCTGGCTATGGCTGCCGATGGAATCTGGGACGGCGAAGTGTGGCTACACGGTGCCATAGGCTGGCGAATGCCCCTCAGTGGCTGGCGAGCCGCCTATACCGGCGATGTTTTGGGATGGCATGACCGTGCCCGGACCCATTTCAACGCATACGCGGCAAGTCAGGTCACCGAAGTGCCCAACACCTCCCCCATCCGGCACAAGATTCCGCCCTGCATCTGGCACGTTCCGTCAAGAAATGGGGTACACCCCAATACAGTAACGGATACATCTGCCGTAATCCGCACCGCAATAATCAGATGCACCACTACGACATGAACCTTTGCTACATAGACGAATTGTTATGGCATTTCAAGTGGACGGGGGACTTGGATTATGTCCGCCAAATGTGGCCTGTCATCACCCGTCACCTCGCATGGGAAAAGCTGAACTACGACCCGGATAACGACGGGCTGTATGACGCGTACGCCTGTATTTGGGCCAGTGACGCCCTTTATTACAATAGCGGAGCAGTCACCCATTCATCGGCTTATAACTACCGTGCCAACAAGACAGCGGCCCAATTGGCAGAAAAGATAGGCGAGGATCCCACTCCTTACCGCAACGAAGCCGAAAAGATTCTGAAAGCCATGAACGAGAGGCTATGGCTTCCCGACAAAGGACATTGGGCGGAATATCAAGATTTTATGGGTCACAAGCGAGTACACGAAAGTGCCGCTGTATGGACCATTTATCATGCTATAGACAGCGAAACAGCCAATCCGTTCCAAGCCTATCAAGCTACCCGTTATGTAGACACAGTCCATTCCTCATATTCCCGTCACAGCCCATGGATTAAAAGAGAATGGCTATGCCACTATCGCCACCACCAACTGGCTGCCCTACTCATGGAGCATCAATAATGTCGCCTTTGCCGAAGTGATGCATACCGCATTGTCATACTTCCAGGCCGGACGTGCCGACGCCGGATACAAACTTTTGAAAAGCTCTGTTCTGGACGGCATGTATCTAGGAGACAGTCCGGGTAACTTCGGCCAGATCAGCTTCTATGATGCCGCACGCGGAGAATGCTACCGCGATTTCGGTGATCCCATCGGAGTCGCTTCACGAGTACTGATCCAAGGTCTGTTCGGTATCCTGCCGGATGCCCTGAACCAGCAAATCATCCTCCGGCCGGGCTTCCCGGACGACTGGGACAAGGCTTCCGTCAGCACTCCCGATATAAGCTATCGCTTTACCCGGAAAGAAGATACGGATACCTATCATATCACACAACGGTTCCAGACTCCTCTCCATCCGGTATTGCACGTCAATGCCAGAAAAGAGAAGATCCGTTCAGTAAAAGTGAACGGTGTCCCTGCCACATGGCAATCCATCGAATCGGCCCATGGCTATCCTCTTCTTTCAATCCAGGCGGAAGGAACATCTTCAACCACCATTACCATCGAATGGGAAGGAGCACCACTTCACACGTTGGCAGTCCAAGAACCAGTCATCACTTCAAACGGGAAGTTGGCTTTGCAAATACCTTCGGGAGCATCCATCTCCCAAGTATATGATCCTCAGAGCGTTTTAGCAAATCACACTGTGGAAGCCACCGCTTTCAACGCACAGATAAAAGGTGAACCGGGACACCACACTTTCTTTGTTTACACCCATCAGGGAGAAATGGATTGGTGGCAACCTGTTAATATCTATATAGAGAACGTCTGGGAATCCCCCTCCTATACAGACTTTGCAGATATCCGTCCCGAAAAATGCCGGATGGTTGATTTTGACCGGCAACTGAATGCTTCCGTCACCGATATATATCAAAATGAATACTTGTCTCCCCGGTCTCCATACACTACGTTGCAACTTCCCACACAGGGAATAGGAGAATGGTGTCATCCGCTGCTGAGTGCTACCATAGACGACTCGGATTACGCAGTCTTGTACATCATGATACTTTCCAAACGTCTTTAGGCATCCCCTTCCGTCTGAAAGAAAAAGGAAACAACATTCTTTTCACCTCCCTATGGGATAATTACCCGGACAGTTCCACCATCTCACTATCAGGCACGGCCTCACATGCTTATCTGCTGATGGCGGGAAGTACCAACCACATGCAGTGCCACATTGCCAATGGAATAATACGCATACACTATGCAGACGGAACTTCCCAAGCAACGGAGTTGACCAATCCGGACAACTGGTGTCCTATAGAACAAGATTTCTATGTGGACGGCAAAGCATTCCAAGCAACTGCTCCCCGGCCGTACCGTCTGCACTTGAGAAGCGGTAAAGTAAGCCGTGATCTGGGTAAGGAACTCAACATCACCGGCGTATATGGACGTGAGATAGAAGGTGGTGCAGGCATATTGCTCGATATTCCTTTGGATCATTCCAAGGAACTAAAAGGCTGACCCTGGAAACCCTGTCCAATGATGTGGTGATAGGAATCATGGGATCACTTTGCAATAACCACGTGTTATTCAATGCGGAATTACGTTAACTTGAACCGGCGTAGTTCCGCATTATTCATCTTTGGCACACTACGTAAATGTTCCAAAGTCACTCCTTGAATGTGTGCCTGTACCGCCCTGTTTATCAGTCCATGCCCGACTGCCAACACCTGTTTTCCATCATATCTCTCTTTCAAGTAGTCCACAAAACGCCCCGCACGTTCATAGAGCATCGCCTCCGTTTCCACATCTGCCGGAAAATGTTGCAAATCAACTTCTTTAATGGCAAGACCTGTCCAACTCCCCCAATCGATTTCACGCAGCAAGACTGTTTTCTCCCAAGGCAGGTTCCGACCTTCCACAGCGATACGGGCCGTATCCACACACCGTTTCAAATCACTACTGACCACTGCATCCAAAGAGATGCCGCAAAGTATCACGCAGCGCTTCAGCCTGTGCTATTCCTTCAACAGTCAGCGTGCCCGGCATGTGTCCTTGGAAAATACGGGCGATATTCTCTTCTGTCTGCCCGTGACGGGCTAAATATAAAGTTATCATCTTTTTTAATGCAAAGATAATACTTACCGGCCAGATTTACTTCAAAAGGGCAACCTTCTTATTCTCCTTTCCAAAGAAAAGCAATCTTCAGACAGATGATAAAAAAATAACAATCTTGCCTATAAAAGTATTCTCCCCGTAGATTAAGGGGTTTCTTCCGTACAGTTAAGGCCTTTCATGCGGTAACCTACTACAGACTCCGTCAGTAGACTGTACAGTCTGTTACATCAGACCGTACGGTCCACTACAATAGTTTATACAGTCCATTATCGGAGTCTGTAGTAGGTTACCGTATGAAAAAGCTTAATCATGCAGTAGAAAAGACTTAGTATACAGGGGAAAAAGGCTTAAGTATTCATCAAAAGCAGACAGCCACCTTCGAAATGTCACTCCGCCTGCAAGCTACAAATTATCCACCGTATCTTCCACTTCTATCACCCAGTCCCCGATAGTACGGGTGGCACTGTCGAAATTAATCCCCACCTTCACGATGCGCCTGCCATCCTTGCGATAAGGAACAGCATACAGCCTGCTGTTTATCTGCGCCAATGCCTCCCGGGCCGTACCGTCATATTTAAATTCCAGCACATAAATAGCATCCTGCATCTTTATGACCACATCCGCACGCCCCACCGCACTTTTCACCTCGCTGTCCACATACATCCCCATCAGACGGAACAACAAATAAAAGATGGTCTGGTAATGCTTCTCCGTCTTGTTCTCCAAATCATTGGGAATGGAAGCAAAGAAAGAACGCGTACGTTCCAAGCAGCTCTCTATATCTCCCTTACGAAGATCGCGAATGAAGGAAACGACATAAAAAGTACTGCTCTGACCCGGCAACTCAAGGTAAGCGGGCAACAGGGACTCGATGAAACCTTTACGCACCTCCCCGTTGGGATAGGCCAGCCGGTACACCTGGAACTCGGGATCATATCCCTTGATCGTCAGGTAACCACTTTGATATAAAACGGGGATAGGACTAGTTACACGTTCCGTCGGGGCATCAAACTGCTCGTCTGTAGCCTCCACCCCCTCCAGCTGGCGCACGTCAAAATCCGTTTCCTGCAACAAATCAATCAAGAAAGTAGGAGTGCCGGTAGAGAACCAGAAATTCTTGTACTCCTTTGCATCAAAGGCATTGAACAGACTAAAAGGATTGTAAATATCCTCACAATGCTTGCTGAAATGATACCCGTCATACTGCCGCTTCAGATGCGCACAGGCAGCTTCATACGTCTCGCCGTTCGCCAAAGCCATCCGCTCAATGTCCGGACGAAGCGCGTCCAGCAACTCCCGCTCGGTGATGCCGCATATCGCGCTGAAGTCATCCCGCATACTGATGTTCTTCAAATTATTCAGCTCACTGAAGATGCTCATCTGGCTGAACTTGCTGATTCCCGTGATAAAGAGGAAACGAAGGTATTGCCCCAATCCCTTGAGAGGACTGAAAAACTTACGCAGTTCATTCCGAAGCTCCTGCTGCAAGGGGATGTTGGAATTACTGTCCAAAAGAGGAGCGTCGTATTCGTCAATCAGGACAACGACCGGCAGACCGGTCTGTTCATACGCACGACGGATCATACCTTGCAGACGAGCAGCAGGAGTCTTTTCCTCCTTTTCCGCCCCATAAACCTTTTCACAACGAAGTAAAAACAGATTCAACTGTTCCTGCAAATCGAACAGGGTAGTATATTTAGTCAGACTGAAATCAATATGGAATACCGGATACACGTTCCAGTCCTTTTCCAGACGCTCCATGGCCAGCCCCTTAAACAAATCTTTTTTCCCTTGAAAGTAAGCCTCAAGAGTGGACACCAACAAGCTTTTCCCAAACCTCCGCGGACGGCTCAGAAAATACACACTGTCCGTGTTAGCCAATCGGTAAACCAGTTCGGTCTTGTCTACATATACACAATTCCGGTTACGCAACTGCTCAAAATTCTGTATACCTATGGGGTATCGTCTGTAATTTTCTTCCATATTCTCATTGTTTTCTAATTCTGCTTATGGGATAGAAACAAAGATAGCTGTTATCCGATAAAACACAAAAACTTTTCATTTGTTTTTAATAAAGCCCCAACAACTTAAACTGGTGATGATAAGGTAAAGAGCCGTTAGAAATATAAAATCATCTCTCTTTTATTGCAGATAATCAAAAAATAAATTACTTTGTTTCACTTAAAACGAATCAATAAACAACTTAAATAACAGAACAGTATGATAGACGCAAAAACTTGCATCAACGACGCACAAGAGAAAATGGACATGGCCGTTATGTATTTGGAAGAAGCCTTAGCGCACATTCGTGCAGGAAAAGCCAGTACCCGGTTGCTGGACGGCATTCGTGTTGACTCTTATGGAAGCATGGTTCCCATCAGTAATGTAGCTGCCGTGACTACTCCCGATGCACGCAGTATCGCCATCAAGCCATGGGACAAAAGTATGTTCCGTATCATCGAAAAAGCTATCATGGACTCTGATCTGGGCATCACTCCCGAAAACAACGGTGAAATTATCCGTTTGGGTATTCCGCCATTGACAGAGGAACGCCGCAAGCAACTGGCCAAACAATGTAAAGGCGAAGGCGAAACCGCAAAAGTAAGTATACGCAACGCACGCCGTGACGCTATAGACACACTGAAAAAGGCCGTTAAAGAGGGTATGCCCGAAGACGAGCAAAAGAATGCGGAAGCCAAACTTCAGAAAGTACACGATAAATATATCGCGAAGATTGAAGAACTTCTAGCAGAGAAAGATAAAGAAATTATGACGGTTTAATGAAGAACTTAAAATAATGAAGCAATAATAATGAAGAAGGAAGAATTGTCCTGCACAGCCTTGCTTTTGTCCGTGCGATCCAATTCCTCTTTCTTCATTTTTCATTCTTCATTTTAATTTATGAAAGGACTAGTAATAAAAAACACAGGCAGCTGGTATCTTGTCAAAACAGAAGACGGACGTACCATCGAATGCAAGATCAAAGGAAATTTCCGTTTAAAGGGTATTCGGAGTACCAATCCCATTGCTGTAGGAGATTATGTACAAATCATTATCAACAATGAAGGAACCGCCTTCATCAGTGAGATAGAAGACCGCAAGAACTATATCATCCGGCGCGCCTCCAACCTTTCCAAACAATCGCACATACTGGCAGCCAATCTGGATCAATGTATGCTGATTGTTACAATTAATTATCCCGAAACCTCAACTATATTCATTGACCGTTTTCTAGCCACCGCGGAAGCATACCGTGTACCCGTCAAACTGATATTCAATAAGACAGACAGGTATAATGAGGATGATACACGCTATATGGATGCTCTGATAAACCTGTACACATACATCGGTTACCCTTGCTTCAAAGTTTCCGCACTGAACAACATAGGTACAGATGAAGTGAAAAAAGACCTAGAAGGGAAGGTCACTTTGCTTTCCGGCAACTCAGGAGTAGGGAAATCAACATTAATCAACGCCATTTTACCTGAACAAACTTTGAAAACAGGTGAAATATCCGATTACCATAACAAGGGAATGCATACCACAACCTTTTCCGAAATGTTTCCGGTAGACGGCGGCGGATACATCATCGACACTCCGGGTATCAAAGGTTTCGGAACATTCGATATGGAAGAAGAGGAAGTAGGACATTACTTTAAAGAAATATTTGAATATTCCGCTCATTGCAAGTATGGAAACTGCACCCATAGGCACGAGCCCGGATGCGCCGTACGCGATGCAGTGGAGAAACATCTAATCAGCGAGTCACGCTATACTTCTTACCTGAATATGTTGGAAGACAAGGAAGAAGGCAAGTATCGCGCCGCTTACTAAAAACCACAACTTTATGAAAAAACACCTCTTAGCTATTGCACTGTTTGCATTATGCACCACCGGGCTGAATGCCGCTTCTCCTAAAAAAGTAGCTCCTGAAAAAAAAGGAGTAGAAACCATTAACCGTGCCACAGCCGAAGCACATATTGGCTTTTTGGCCTGTGACGAACTGGAAGGACGCGAAGCCGGATGGAAAGGTGGACGCATTGCAGGCAATTATATCATTTCCTGCCTGAAACAGATGGGAATAAAGCCACTGGACGGAGACTATATACAGCCCTTTGACGTGTATCATGCTGAACGGCAAGTGAAAGGGAAACGCTGGCAAGTACATCCCGATTCTATTGCGGAACTGAAAAAAGTGGTACATCAAAAATTGGCATTACGTAATATCTTAGGTAAAATAGAAGGAAAGAATCCAAATGAAATTGTCATTATCGGTGCACATTACGACCACATAGGCTACGATCCGATGCTGGAAGGAGATCAGATTTATAACGGTGCAGATGATAATGCATCAGGCGTTCAAGCCGTATTACAGGTAGCCCGTGCTTTTCTTGCTACCGGCGAGCAGCCGGAACGTACCGTTATCTTCGCCTTTTGGGATGGTGAGGAAAAGGGATTGCTGGGCTCCCGTTATTTCGCCATGAACTATCCGGATATTAAAAAGGTAAAAGGCTATTTGAACTATGACATGATAGGACGTAACAACCGGGAAGACCAGCCCGATTATTTCGTTTACTTCTATACCGCAGCCCATCAGGCCTTCGGTGACTGGCTGAAAAAAGATATTGAGGATTACCGCTTGCAGTTATCCCCTGACTACCGGGCTTGGGACAATCCGGTGGGAGGCAGCGACAACGGCACGTTCGCCAAACAGGGAATACCTATTATATGGTATCACACTGATGCCCATCCCGATTATCACCTTCCGGGAGATGAAACACAGAAAATCAATTGGCTGAAGATAGTCGATATAACCAAAGCCTCTTTCCTTGCGATGTGGAAACTGGCAAACGAAAAAAAATATTAAAAAAGAACGTGGCGTTTAAACTGAACGCCACGTTTTTTTATCTAATCTTACATTAACGTATTTATTAAACCCATATAGAAAGGCACATGAACAAACGAATCAAATGGGGCATCATTATATTAATCGGAGCCGGCTTGGCCGGACTAGGCATCTATCAATTTACCCCTCACGAAAATAAAGAACTGACAGCCGCCGACGCGTTGCCTAAAGAAAACAAGCAACGCACATTGAAAGTCAATGCACAAGTCATAAAACCACACTTGCTGACAGATGAAATATTGGTGACCGGACGCCTGGTTCCTGACGAAGAAGTGAGTCTGTCTTTTGAAACCTCCGGAAAGATCACCGATATTTTTTTCACAGAAGGCACATTGGTAAAACGAGGAGAATTACTTGCCAAAGTAAACGACCGGCAGTTACAGGCTCAGTTAAAACGTCTGGAAGCACAAATACCTTTAGCCGAAGACCGTGTGTTCCGCCAAAACGCCCTGTTAAAACGAGATGCGGTCAGTAAAGAAGCATACGAACAGGTAAAAACCGAACTTGCCACCCTTAACGCTGATATCGAAAATATCAAAGCCAACATTGACATGACCGAACTCCGCGCACCATTCGACGGTATCATCGGATTGAGGCAGGTCAGTACGGGAGCATACGCCTCCCCCACCACTGTAGTAGCCAGACTGACCAAAGTGACTCCATTGAAAGTAGAGTTCGCTGTACCGGAACGTTATGCCCGGGAAATAAAAAGGGACTAACCTGGAATTCAAAGTAGAAGGAAGGCTGGATACCTATCATGCACAGGTTTATGCAACCGAATCCAGTATAGATATGGAAACCCATTCATTGAACATCCGTGCCATCTACCCCAACCGCAACGGCGAACTGCTGGCAGGCAGATATGCAGATATTCAATTAAAACAAAAAGAAATAGAAGATGCGATAGCGATTCCATCCGAAGCGATTGTCCCCGAAATGGGTAAAAATAAAGTATTTGTTTATCGTAGCGGAGTTGCAGACCCTGTAGATGTTATCATAGGTCTTCGTACCGAAGCCGAAGTACAGATTGTACGAGGATTGTCTGTGGGTGATACCATCCTGACATCGGGTACACTGCAATTACGTAAGGGAATGCCTGTGGAACTTCAGGCCATTAACTAACAACTAAAAAAATACTTTTATGAATATTTCCGAACTTAGTATCCGTAGGCCTGTGCTCGCCACCGTGCTTACCATCATCATATTACTTTTCGGACTGATCGGTTACAATACATTGGGAGTCCGCGAATATCCTTCAGTAGATAATCCGATCATCTCTGTTACCTGTAGTTACTCGGGTGCCAATGCCGATGTAATCGAGAATCAGATAACCGAGCCTTTGGAACAAAACATCAACGGTATTCCGGGAATCCGTTCTTTGTCCAGTGTCAGCCAACAAGGGCAATGCCGTATCACAGTGGAATTTGAATTATCCGTCGATTTGGAAACTGCCGCCAATGACGTACGTGACAAAGTGTCCCGCGCACAACGTTACCTGCCACGCGACTGTGACCCTCCTACTGTATCCAAGGCTGATGCCGATGCAACGCCTATCCTGATGGTAGCTATCCAAAGTGACAGCCGCTCTCTGTTGGAACTGAGTGAAATAGCAGACTTGACCGTAAAAGAACAACTGCAAACCATTTCGGATGTAAGCAGCGTATCTATTTGGGGAGAAAAACGTTACTCCATGCGCCTATGGCTCGACCCCACCAAGATGGCAGGATATGGTATTACTCCGGTAGATGTAAAGAACGCGATAACCAATGAAAATATAGAACTCCCCTCGGGCAGCATTGAAGGTAATACCGTAGAATTGACCTTACGCACCATGGGACAAATGCACACCGCTAAAGAATTCAATAACATCATATTAAAAGAAGTAGGCGGAAGAGTGGTCCGTTTCAGCGATATCGGTTACGCCGAACTAGGTCCGGCAGATATCAAGAGTTACATGAAAATGAACGGAGTGCCGATGGTAGGTGTCGTTGTCATTCCACAACCCGGTGCCAACCATATCGAAATCGCCGATGCCGTATACCAGCGTATGGAGCAGATGAAGAAGGACTTGCCCGACGATGTGAAATACAGCTATGGCTTTGACAACACTAAGTTTATCCGCGCTTCCATTGATGAAGTAAAAAGTACGGTGTATGAAGCGTTCGTACTGGTTATCATCATCATTTTCCTGTTCTTGCGCGACTGGCGCGTGACACTGATTCCCTGCATCGTGATTCCGGTTTCATTGATCGGAGCTTTCTTTGTGATGTACATAGCAGGTTTCTCCATCAATGTGCTGACCATGCTGGCGGTGGTATTGTCCGTAGGTTTGGTAGTGGATGACGCCATCGTTATGACAGAAAATATCTATATCCGCATAGAACGAGGTATGCGTCCGTTCGAAGCAGGAATAGAAGGGGCAAAAGAAATTTTCTTCGCTGTTATCTCCACCACTATCACCTTGGTGGCAGTGTTCCTGCCCATCGTATTTATGGAAGGAACCAGCGGACGTCTGTTCCGTGAGTTCAGTTTCGTTGTGGCAGGTTCGGTCGTCATTTCTTCCTTTGCCGCATTAACGTTCACCCCTATGCTGGCAACCAAGCTATTGATAAAACGGGAAAAACAGGGATGGTTCTACCAAAAGACAGAGCCTTTCTTTGAAGGTATGAACCGCATATATGCCCGTTCACTGAACGCTTTTCTTAAAAGACGCATATGGGCAATACCTGTTACAGTGATTATGTTGATAGCCATCGGAGTACTTTGGGTCCAGATACCCGCTGAAATGGCTCCGATGGAAGACCGGTCGCAAATAAGTATCAATACCCGTGCAGCCGAAGGGGCCAGCTATGAATACATCCGTGATTATACGGAAGATATCAACAATCTGGTAGATTCTATTATACCCGATGCCGAATCTGTAACCGCACGTGTTTCCAGTGGCAGTGGAAATATACGTATCACATTGAAAGATATCAAAGATCGTGATTACACCCAGATGGAAGTTGCCGAACGTATCTCACAGGCCATCCGCAACAAGACGAAAGCACGTGCCTTTGTGCAACAACAGTCTTCTTTCGGCGGACGGAGAGGAAGTATGCCCGTACAATATGTACTACAAGCTGTCAGTATAGAAAAACTGGAGAAAGTATTACCGGCTTTTTTAAGCAAAGTATATGACAACCCTACTTTCCAGATGGCGGACGTGGACCTGAAGTTCAGCAGCCCGGAAATGAGAGTGAATATTAACCGTGATAAGGCAGGTACAATGGGAGCCACCGTGCGTGATATAGCCGAAACACTGCAATACGGTCTCAGCGGACAACGTATGGGCTATTTTTATATGAATGGAAAACAATATGAGATTTTGGGTCAGATAAACCGCCAACAACGTAATACACCGGCCAATATCAAATCTATTTACATACGAAGCGACAAAGGGGAAATGATTCAATTGGACAATCTGGTAGAATTTGTAGAATCCGTAGCTCCTCCTAAATTGTACCACTACAACCGTTTTATTTCCGCTACCGTATCTGCCGGACTGGCAGATGGAAAGACCATCGGACAAGGCTTGGAAGAAATGGATAAAATCGCCGCCCAGACTTTGGACGAAACCTTCCGTACCGCCTTGTCGGGAGACTCCAAAGACTATCGAGAAAGTTCATCCAGCCTGATGTTTGCTTTCATTCTGGCATTGATACTTATCTATCTTATTCTGGCGGCACAGTTCGAAAGTTTCAAGGACCCTTTCATCATCATGCTTACCGTTCCTCTGGCCATTGCAGGAGCACTGATTTTCATGTATGCCGGTGGCATTACCATGAACATATTCAGCCAGATCGGTATTATTATGCTGATTGGTCTGGTAGCAAAGAATGGTATCTTGATTGTGGAATTTGCCAATCAGAAACAAGAATCCGGTGAAAACAAGATGCAGGCCATACGGGATGCCGCTTTGCAACGCTTGCGCCCTATTCTCATGACAAGTGCCTCTACCGTATTAGGCTTGATCCCGCTGGCATTCGCAACAGGAGAAGGCGCCAACCAACGTATTGCCATGGGTACGGCTGTTGTGGGAGGAATGTTAGTATCTACTTTCCTGACCATGTATATCGTACCGGCTATTTATAGTTATATATCTACCAACCGAAACGTTAAAACAGAAATTGTATGAAACGAATCATTATAACTTTATGTATCTGTACTGCATGGGTGGCTTCCACCTATGCGCAATATCCTTATACGCTGAAAAAATGTCTGGAGGAAGGACTTGCAAACAATTATTCCATACGTATCACCCGTAATGAAGAACAGATCAGCCATAACAATGCCACATTAGCAAATGCCGGTTATCTGCCGACTGTTGATTTGTCTGCCGGATATACAGGAACGTTGGACAATACGGATACCAAGAGTAGAAGTACAGGCACCACAGCCAGTGAACGAAACATCTACGACCAAACCTTAAAGGCCGGACTGGATGTAAACTGGACTCTGTTCGACGGATTCAATATCAGCACCACCTACAAAAAACTGAAGGAACTGGAACGCCAGGGAGAAACCAACACGCGTATTACCCTTGAAGACTTCATAGCGGGACTCACTGCCGAATACTATAATTATGTACAACAGGAAATACGTCTGAAGAACTTCCTTTACGCTGTGTCTTTATCCAAAGAACGCCTGCGCATTGTAGAAGAACGATACCATATCGGTAATTTTTCCCGGCTGGATTATCAACAAGCCAAAGTGGACTTCAATGCAGACAGTGCACAATATATGAAACAACAGGAACTGGTGGTTACCTCACGTATCAACCTGAACGAGTTAATGGCCGTACAGGAAGTCAACCGACCGCTACGTGTCAATGACTCCATTATAACAGTGAATGATGCGCTGAATTACGATGAATTATGGGAATCCACCCTCAAGACGAATGCCAACCTGCTGAAAGCTGATCAAAATACAACAATTGCCCAATTGGATTACCGTCAGGTTCTATCCCGTAATTATCCCTATGTAAAATTGAACGCCGGTTATGGCTATACATTCAACAAATATGAAACAAACGCCACCAGCCGGAGAAGCAATTGGGGACTAAACGGAGGAATTACCGTAGGCATTAACCTATGGGATGGTAACCGTCGCCGTGAAAAGCGCAATGCCAGCCTGCAAATACGTAACTCGCAACTGGAAAGAGAACAGCTGGAATTGGGCTTGAAAGCGGATTTAAGCAATCTGTGGCAGGCCTATCGCAATAATTTACGTTTATTAAATTTGGAACGCCAGAATCTGGTTGCCGCCCGTGAAAACCATGAAATAGCCAAAGAACGTTATCTGTTGGGAGATCTCTCCGGTATCGAGATGCGTGAAGCCCAAAAGAGCCTGCTTGATGCGGAAGAACGTATTTTGTCTGCTGAATATAACACCAAAGTCTGTGAAATTTCCCTGCTCCAACTAAGTGGAAGAATAACGAAATATCTCGAATAATCGTTATAGCCTTTACTTATAGCTTGTAATTCAGGGCAGTTATCCGTACCTTTGCACACAATTATCACTAAATATGTTGTAAAAAGATATGGGATTATTTATCAAGAAGCCTTTTGCTGCATTACAAGCCGAAGCCAATGAATCTGGAAACAAGACCCTGAAAAGAGTCTTGGGACCATGGAGCTTGATCGCATTAGGAGTAGGTGTTATCATCGGTGCCGGATTATTCTCCATCACCGGAACAGTAGCCGCAGGATACACAGGGCCTGCCATTACTTTATCTTTCGCCATAGCGGCAATAGGTTGTTGCTTTGCCGGTTTATGTTATGCCGAGTTTGCTTCCATGATACCTGTAGCAGGTAGTGCTTATACATACTCATATGCTACAATGGGCGAACTTATAGCATGGATTATCGGCTGGGATCTAGTATTGGAATATACTGTTGCCGCTACTACCGTCAGTATCAGCTGGAGCAGATATCTCGTTGTTTTTCTGGAAGGAGTGGGGATAAATATCCCCCATGCACTTGCTGCTTGTCCCTGGGACGGAGGTATTGTGAATATACCGGCCGCACTGATTGTAGTGCTGATGAGTATTTTTCTGATTCGTGGAACAGAAGGAAGTTCTATCTTTAACGGCTTCATTGTGTTCCTGAAAGTGGCAGTGATTCTTATTTTCGTTGTATTAGGATGGAAATACATTAATGCAGAGAATTATGTTCCTTATATCCCTGCCAATACTGGTACTTTAGGCGAGTTCGGATTCTCGGGTGTATTGCGTGGAGCAGCGATTGTATTTTTCGCCTTTCTTGGTTTTGATGCCGTAAGTACAGCCGCTCAGGAAACAAAAAATCCGAAACGGGATATGCCCGTCGGCATTCTAGGTTCCCTGCTGATTTGCACCATTCTTTATATGGTGTTTGCTTACGTAATGACGGGAGTTGCCCATTATTCTGACTTTGCAGGACAACAAGGTATCGCACCTGTTGCCGTAGCGATTGACCACATGGGACATGCAGATGCCACAGGAGTAATTCATCCGGATTATCCGTGGTTGAACCGGGCCATCGTACTGGCTATCCTGTTTGGTTACTGCTCGGTTATTATGGTAACTTTGCTAGGACAAAGCCGTGTATTTCTAAGTATGAGCCGCGACGGACTGTTGCCTCCTTTCTTTTCAAAGATTCACGAGAAATACCGGACACCGGCACACAGTAATTTGTTATTCATGGTCATTGTAGGAGGGCTGGCAGCATTTGTTCCGGCACGTGTAGCCGGAGAAATGACCAGTATAGGTACCTTATTCGCCTTCACATTGGTTTGCGCGGCAGTATTGATCGTGCGTAAAAGTATGCCTGACGTACATCGTGCCTTTAAAACTCCTTTTGTTCCCACGGTACCGATTTTAGGCATCCTTACCTGCCTTTGTATGATGTTGTTTCTTCCGGCTGACACTTGGATCCGATTGGTATTATGGATGCTGATAGGTCTGGATGTTTATGCCTGCTATGGAGTAAAACACAGCAAGCTGGAGCATAACGTAAAACGACGCAAAGGACTCACCATATTGAATATGACAGGAATCGCCCTGTCTGTACTTTCAGTTATTACAGGATTGTGGCATCAACAGACAGTAGGCTGGGAAGAAGACAAGACATTGCTCGCTATTTCGTTCGCCTTTGCGTTCACACATTGCGCATTCTATATGGTACGTATCTGGAAACAGACATCCGAGAAGAAGAAGTAAGCGTTTTCCACACGCTATCTGTTTCCATAACTTTCATTCACCGTAAGGGGTAAATTCAATCCACCCCCTACCGTGAATAAAGTTATCATAGTTTCATACCCATCGGTTCTGAACCCATAATCAAGCCTTATAACCTATGAAAGTCTTAAGTTATCCATAGTAGAAAGAACATTTAAAAAACTTCTTCAAAAATGTTTTTAGCTACTACCACAGTATTTCCTTCAGGAATTGAGGAATAGAATCCTGTTTCTTTAGTCCATGCTTCTTCCAAGGTATAAAAATCAAGTTCCTCCGGTTGCTTTCCATCCAGGACACAAGCTAAATAATCAAAATAAGCCTTCCATCTCATAAAATAGAAATCTTTCAAAATGCCATTCCATTCTTTATGAGCATAATCACGAAGTCCGCCTTGATCTGCCGCTACACGATTTCCCCATGTAGTAATCTGAACACGTGCATTCCATTCGTATAATGCTTTTTCTTCCTGGGTCTGTCCTGCTGAACGTGCCGCTTCAATCCAAGTTCCAACCTTGAATTCTTTCCGGGTACCCAGCAACTGGTCTTGCAATAGAATAAGATGCAGAAAATGCTGTGAAGCCAACTCAAATACTTGCTTGTCTCCTGCCCGGAACGCAGCCGTTACCACTTTTTGCATCAAACGCCCCTTTTCTGCCAATGCCTGCCGGAGCACATCCACCAAATCGAATTCAAAATTATTATTACCCTGATATTTATCAGCCACAGAAACCATCAGTCGGGCAGCCTCTATCACATCCTGAGGATTATAGTATTCTTTCATCTCCGACCAACTGGATACCTGATATACATCCAACCCCGGACGAGCGCAGAATACAGATTCATGCGTTCCCTGTTGTATCTTCTCCTTGGGACTATTATAAATACCGTTACCTAATAAATCCCAAACTTGTTGCAAAGCCTCATCCTCTACCCCATAACGAGCATGTACGTATCCTTTCAACCACTCATCACGAGTAAACCGATGTTCACGCCATGGCAATTCCATCACCAGCTCATACATAACCGGATTGTTCTCAATACCTTCCGGAGTCATCCCTACTCCACGCAATGTCCTTCCGGCATGAACATCTGCTTTCGCGTCATAAAAGCCATCAATCAGCGCATCCATTTTACCATGAAGCCCAATGTTACCACCAAAATTCAACAACATGCAGTACACCCACTCATGCTGCCCGTATCCTCCTTTACGACACCACTCTGACGCCGGGTCCCCCCATTGCGGACGGCATTCGCTATGCAAGTCCAAGAACTAACAGGTCTCCTGCTTCCAGATGCTCTATCATCGGAGTACGAGGATTGTCCTGCCATGCCTGAGCCACCCACACAGCATCCGGATTTGTTTTTTTCATGGCTTTCATGATGGCTTTACCGGCTGCATCCAAATTTACTCCTTGAGTACTTCCCCCTTCATGAAACGGATCAATAGCGTAAAAACCTGTTTTTCCATACAGTTTTGTCAGTTCTCTATAATACAAAGCAGAGATTTCTTCAAAGCGCTCATCCTCCGGCTGTAAAAAGGCAGGACGATGATAGCTGCACCAAAATCCGGGATCAGCAACATTCAATCCTAATTTCTCCTTTGCAGTATGAGGAACCATGCCACAATATCCCGGCAACACAGGTTCGATGCCATATTCACGCATTCTTTTTACAATCTTCTTCTGAAGTTTTTCCTGACGGGTATACCAACTTTCAGGATTAGGTCCTCCCCACCCTTCCAGATTATTCATCAACCACCAAGCTGTAAAACCCGGTCCGGCTACAAATTCATTAATTTCATCCTTAGTATATCCCAGTTTTAGAAGTACATTTCTCCAAACCGACTCAGTCCCTGTCAATGCCAGGGAAAGATTGATACCGTGAAGCGCCATCCAATCTATCTCCTTTTCCCAACGCTCCCAGTCCCAAAAAGCCATGGAATAAGAGAAAGTACAATAATTCAGATCATAACGATAGGGCAGATCCGTTTCATGCCGTTCCTTTTTAGTCACAGGGGGCAAAACAGCAGGCAGTTTTGCAGTCATTCCATTCCAAGAAAGATGTATGCCTGCATAATATTTCAAATACCAATTCAATCCGGTAGCAATATTTACATAGTCATTACCCCGGATAATTACTTTATCACCTTTCTGATCGAGTTCAAAAAAATCAGTTTCCGATTTCTGACGTTCAATAATAAATTTGGAGGAAGCTCCTTTGTCGATGCGCTCTAATAATCCTGTAACAGGAGAAGAAAATAAGTTGCTTGTCATCCATAACAGCACAAACAACAATCGTAGTTTTTTCATCATATTATTAAGGTAACGGATAACACCAATTAAATAAAAAACAGAACAGCCCCCTCGCCTTTAAAGGGAGGAAGGCTGTATTAGTATTATTACGGAATAATTTAATTATTTACAATTTCCAAGGCAACGCGGCTTCAACTGCTTGAAGAAGTCATTACCTTTATCGTCCACCAAAATGAATGCCGGGAAATCTTCCACTTCAATTTTCCAGATAGCTTCCATACCCAATTCCGGATATTCCACACACTCAATGCTCTTGATATTATTCTGAGCAAGGATAGCAGCCGGACCACCAATAGAGCCCAGATAGAAACCGCCATACTTCTTACAAGCATCCGTTACCTGCTGGCTACGATTACCTTTTGCCAACATTATCATGCTACCGCCATGTGACTGGAACAAATCCACATACGGGTCCATACGTCCAGCAGTTGTCGGTCCCATAGAACCACAAGCCATACCTGCAGGAGTCTTGGCAGGACCGGCATAATAGATAGGATGATCTTTGATATACTGAGGCAAATCTTCGCCACGATCCAAACGCTCTTTCAATTTAGCATGAGCGATATCGCGACCTACAATAATGGTTCCGTTCAATGACAGACGGGTAGCTACCGGATACTTGGTCAATTCTTTCAGGATATCCGCCATCGGTTGGTTCAAATCAATCTTAACCACATCGCCTTCACCGGCTTCACGGAGTTCTGCCGGAATCAGCTCACCCGGTTTATCATCCATCTTTTCAATCCAGATACCATCTTTATTGATCTTACATTTTATATTACGGTCAGCAGAACAGGAAACGCCCAGACCGATAGGACAAGAAGCACCGTGACGAGGCAAGCGGATGATGCGGACATCGTGAGCCATATACTTACCACCAAACTGTGCACCCAAGCCAATCTTATAAGCTTCTTCCAATACTTGTTTTTCCAGTTCCACATCGCGGAAAGCACGCCCGTATTCATTACCGGTAGTAGGCAACTCGTCATAATAGTGAGTAGAAGCTAGCTTAACAGTCAGCAAGTTCTTTTCAGCAGATGTACCACCAATTACAAATGCAATATGATAAGGAGGACAAGCAGCCGTACCCAAAGTCTTCATTTTTTCAACAAGGAAAGGAACCAATGTAGCCGGATTCAATACAGCTTTCGTTTCCTGATATAAATAGGTCTTGTTCGCCGAACCACCACCTTTAGTCACACAAAGGAACTTGTATTCCATACCTTCAGTAGCTTCCAAATCAATTTGTGCAGGCAGGTTACATTTGGTGTTCACCTCATCGTACATAGTCAAAGGAGCATTCTGAGAATAACGAAGATTTTCTTCCGTATAAGTCTTATAAACTCCCAAGGAAAGGGCTTCTTCATCACAATAGCCGGTCCATACCTGCTGACCTTTCTCACCATGGATAATAGCAGTACCCGTATCTTGACAAAGAGGTAATTTGCCTTTAGCTGAAACTTCCGCATTACGCAAGAAAGTCAATGCTACATACTTATCGTTATCACTGGCTTCGGGATCACTCAGAATCTTAGCAACCTGTTCATTGTGTGAACGGCGAAGCAAGAAAGAAACATCACGGAAAGCAGCGTTAGCCATAGCAGTCAGACCTTCTTTTTCAATCTTCAAGATAGGTTTTCCTTCAAACTCACTTACTGACACATAATCTTTAGTCAGCAAATAATACTCGGTTTTATCAGGTCCCAACGGGAACATGTGCTGATAGTGGAACGGAGGTGTTGCCATATTGATACTTATTTTAGTTAAAAGTTATTAGTGTGACAAAGGTAGTAACTATTATCGAAATTTTTCCTTAATTAGCGTGAAAACTTTCAAGGAATGTACTTACCTTTGCCAACTCATTAAAATAACATCACATTATACATGAAAAGATTAGGCAAATTCTTATTTATTACTTCATTACTGTTATGCTTTCTCATCCCTCGAGGATGGACACAAACCCAAGCAAAAAACCAACCGGACAGTATCGAACTCAAACTGAAGGAAATCTACACGAAACGGGAAGTCATGATTCCCATGCGTGACGGAATCAAGCTTTACACCGCTGTCTACGAACCGAAAGACAACAGCAGGCAGCATCCTATCCTGATGCACCGCAGCCCTTACTCTTGTTCCCCATACGGAGAAGGATTTGACCGTCATTTCAGAACTAATCTGAAAAACTATATAGAGCACCGATATATTATCGTCTTCCAAGATGTACGTGGACGGCATAAGAGTGAAGGAATATTTATCCAAGTACGCCCTCTCAACAAAAACAAAAAGGGTAAGAAAGATAAAAAGAATATAGACGAAGCTACGGACACATACGATACCATAGAATGGTTGATTCACAACACATATAATAACGGAAATGTAGGAACATGGGGAATCAGTTATGATGGTTTCTATGCCACTATGACAGCCTCCTCCAATCATCCGGCTTTGAAAGCTGTTTCTCCGCAAGCTCCCGTTACTGACTGGTTCCGTGGAGATGACCGTCATCACAACGGAGCCTTCACCCTGCTGCAAACCACTAATTTCCTTCCCAGACTGGAAGGACGCCACATGGGAAAAGGAGTGATGAACCAAATTGTAAAGAATGATGTTTACACAGATTTTCTGGCACTCGGTACCTTTAAGAATGTAGACGACCTGGTACGTGATACCACACAGACATTGTGGAATGATATCAAAAACCATCCTGATTTCGATGATTTCTGGAAAGAGCGCGATGCACGCACCTCCTGTTATAACTTGAAGCCAGCCATATTGGTGGTAGGTGGACTGTATGACTCCGAAGACTGTTACGGAGCCTGGAATCTTTATAAAGCCATCAAAGAGCAATCACCGGACACAGATTTATATCTGACATTCGGTCCTTGGTGGCATGGAGCATGGACAGTACGCGGGTTCCAAGGTTTCGGTAATCTGTATTTCGGTAAAAGCACTTCGGCTTATTACATGGACAAAATAGAATATCCTTTTTTCCGATATTTCCTGGAAGGAAAGGGAGAAAAGCCCAAGCATAAAGTAAATATATTCCATACAGGTGAAAACGAATGGAAAACATACGACGAATGGCCTGTACAAAAGACTGCCGGTACACCTTATTATATACATAAAAACGGATCAGTATCCACACAAGCACCGGCAGAACAAGAGTCTTATTCAGAATATATTTCAGATATGTCACGTCCGGTACCCTATACGGCAAACCCTACCACTTACCGGACAAAAGAATTCATGGTAGATGACCAACGCTTTGCTACTTCACGTCCCGATGTCATTACTTTCATGACGGAGCCGCTATGTGATACTAACATTGGCCGGTCCTATAGAAGTGGAATTAATGACTGCCATCAGTAGTACTGACGCTGATTTTATGGTGAAAGTAATTGATGTATATCCTGAAAAATTTGAATATTCCAAAACTGCACGCAGTTATTTAAAGAGTGACTACCCAATGAGTGGGTACCAGCTGATGATTCGTGGCGAATTATTCAGAGGACGCTTCCGTAAGGGATTCGACAATCCCCTGCCTTTCAAACCGGAAGAAATAACTCCGGTTAATTACACACTGTATGATGTGGCACACACATTCCTGCCGGGACACAGACTGATGATTCAAATTCAAAGTTCCTGGTTCCCCATTATTGACCGCAATCCACAAAGGTTTATTGATACCTATCATTGTACGGTAGAAGATTTTGTGATGAAACAAAAGATCAAAATTTATCATCAGCAAGGAGCTGCAAGCAGAGTTATACTACCTGTGGTAAAAAAATAAAAAGGAAGTATCCAAACAAGCTCAAATGTCATCCAATAGCAAGAGCCGTATGACTACTCCAGCATTCATACGGCTCTTTTTATATGTAACTACCATCTGTAACTTTTCCGAAGGTTCATCTTAGTCTGGATACTCTCATCAAAAATATCATATAGAAGCAATCCGTTCTATCAACTCGTTACCCAACGCTGTTTTCGCTTCAATATGCTGCAATACCGCTGTCACAAACGGATTACTTTCAAATACCCCACGCACCTGTTCAAAATCCTGCTCCATTTCTTCACGTGATCCATCTGCACCGAACCCCGTCATAGCAGACAAAGAAAATTCCTTTTTCGCATCGGCATAGACCATTTTATCCAATCCGACAACAGCCTCCTGCCACTTCTTTACGATAGCAATAACATCCTTTGCCGTTATTTCATCGGAACGCAGATTATAAAACTCAAGCATCTTCCCATACGCCCATGTCCACTCGTATGTATAATAATTACGATGCATCTCAACAAAACGGTCATGAATCTGATCCACATTAGTCAGGATTCCAGATTCTATATCTGCCATCAACTTCTCTATTTCACTTTTAGGAGCGATCAATCCGGAAATATCCACCCATTCTCCTGTCCCTATCTCTGTATCAGGAATCAACCGGGCACGGATTTCCTCATCACTGCTAAAACGAACCTCCTCCAAACGCTTGATTAATGAATTACCCAAAAATTTATGAATAGCCGTTTCATAAAAACGAATGCCATTATTTAAAGAAGAATTCTTAATTTTCGCACTTTGGTAAGAGTAAGTTTCTGAAGTTTCTCCGGATACTTTACGTAATTCTTTCAGAATACTACGCCCTTTCATCATTTTCTGAATAGTATAGGGACTCAACAGGTTATAATTAATCTGATCCAAACGGTTCGGATCTTTACGTTTGTCACGTTTAGGCCACTTTTGAGCATCCCGAATCGTACCTACACTCCGCAAATTCACCCCTGGCACCAGATAAGTGGTATTTTGCTGCTCTATCAGATAAGAAAAAGGCAGATTAGAAGTATCGGCATGATTCACATGACGCCCCATAACCAAAGAAAATGCACCTACACGTGCGGGCCATAAAATATAAGAATCGGAAGTAGTCTTCGCCCCACGCTCCATAGCTCCCTGATGAATCGGACCTAACTTATACATATGGTTGCTTTGATTAGAGCCGGAACCCGCATTCATAAAAGAGAACATTCCGGCAATCAGCAAAGTAGACTTATGATGAGTCACCGTAAAGGGTCCGGCAAAAATGGCACATGCCTCACCGTTCTCTTCTTGACAATTACTGAAAAACAAAGAATCAGATGCAGAATAGTTATGTCCCAAATGACATGCCTGGCTGATAAAGCAACGGGTCAACATAGTTCCATCTTCCACATTGGAGCCGCTTGATATAATAAAATCATCGCATACCACTCCATAGCCGATATGAATAGGCGCTTGCTCATTACTGTTCAAGCTACCGTTTTTCAATCGTCCCGCCCCTTCTATCTTACAATAATCACCTATTCGTACATTCTTTATATATCCCGCATCAACAATGGTAACATGGTGGCCAATAGTACCTGTATCCGAAGCATTCTCTTCAGCATACCGGTCAATAATGGCTTTCATCCGGCAAATCAATTCAGGACGATGACGGTACAATGCCAGAATATAGGCCTGATGCGCTGACAGACGATCATGAATAGGCACTTCACGTCCACCCGTTTCATTCAATACAGCTACTTCAACGCCATTCCCAAACTTGCTCCGGCCATCTACCAGAATGATATCTACATTCTCTATAAATGCATAATCCCCAATGATATAGTTGGCTATATAGTTCTTTATATTCTCAATACAACAATTATCGCCCACCGTTACATTATGCAAGTCGCATGATACAATCCGGAATGTTTACGCATGCCACCTGCCAACGTAAACTCATCTTCAAAGACCCCCAATCTGACCTTTCCGGAAAAACGGGTATGATAAATATAGTCCGTCTTAAAGTTCTCTACTACTTCAATTTCATCCCAATCAACCGCAGTGCATGATCTCTCTTTTAATTGTTGTATTTCTTCTTGTGTAAGTGAACGATAAGTTTTCATCTTCTATATGTATTTATTCTTCATCATAGGTTTGATAAAGAAAATCGTTATAAGGATACTTCTGTACGTGTAGCTCGCGCACCTTATTATATATAATAGTCTTCAATTCATCCATATTTATTTTCTCTCTGGCAGAAATGAAGATACAATTATCATTCAATTTTGCCATCCATGTCTTCATCAGTTCTTCCAATGTAATATTCTCCCTGGTTTTAGGAGTCAAATCATCCTCTGCTTTCTCTATATAGGTATAAGCATCTATCTTGTTAAAAACAATCATGGTAGGCTTTCCACCTGCCCCCAAGTCAGCAATCGTTTTATCAACCACAGAAATTTGTTCCTCAAAATCCGGATGAGAAATATCCACCACATGAATCAGTAGATCTGCTTCACGCACTTCGTCCAAGTTGATTTAAAGGAATCAACCAAATCCGTTGGTAATTTACGGATAAATCCTACGGTATCTGTAAGCAGAAATGGCAGATTCTCAATAATCACTTTGCGTACTGTGGTGTCCAATGTTGCAAAAAGTTTATTTTCAGCAAAGACCTCGCTTTTTGAAAGCAAATTCATTAAAGTAGATTTTCCCACATTGGTATACCCTACCAAAGCTACACGTATCATACGCCCACGGTTTTTACGTTGAGTGGACTTCTGTTTATCAATTTCAACCAACCGTTCTTTCAACAATGACATACGATTCAAAATGATACGACGGTCCATTTCCAACTGAGTTTCACCCGGCCCACGTAATCCCACAGAGCCTTTACCTCCACCGGCACCGGATCCACCTCCCTGACGCTCCAAGTGAGTCCACAAACGTTGCAGACGAGGCAGCATATACTTATATTGGGCCAGTTCCACTTGTGTTTTAGCATTTGCAGTTTGAGCCCGCATGGCAAAAATATCCAGAATCAGCGAAGTACGGTCCAAAATCTTCACTTTCAGTTCAGCTTCTATATTACGTATCTGCTTGGCAGAAAGTTCATCATCAAAAATCACCATTCCGACTTCACGCTCATTTTCCTCTTCCTGATGAATATATTCCTTGATTTCTTCCAGCTTTCCTTTACCGACATAGGTCACGGAATTGGCAGCAGGCAGTTTCTGAGTAAACCTTTTCACCACTGTTGCTCCGGCCGTTTCGGCCAAGAACTCCAACTCATCCAAATACTCCTTGGTCTTACGCTCATCTTGTGTCTGAGTAATCAAACCAACTAAGATGGCAGTTTCAACCTGTGCTTCAGAAATTACAAATTCTTTCATTTATCTATCAATCTAAATAAGTTCGCGACAAATATAACAAAAAAAGAGGATGAACGTTGAACGTCATCCTCTTTTTTATTACAGTTATTCCCTATAGTTGTGGTTGTGGAGCAGCCGGATTGTTATCAGTGTCACTGATTCCGGAATTGGTTTCCATTTCACATTGCGGAATCCGATAGATCAGGATCTGCGCTTCTGCTGCTGAATTATATTGTACAGACGGGTCATAATTCGTATTCTTACGAACCACCGGCTTTTTCAAGCGTAGGATATCGAACAGTGAGAAACCTTCTCCCCAAAGTTCCATACGACGCTGCAACCAAACCTCATCCTGAAAATCCTGTGCCGAATTAGCTTTACTTGTAAAGGAAGGATCCCGATATGTCCGTACAAAATTTTCCAATGTACTCTTTCCGCCACTCAGATTACCACCCATGGCTTCTGCCTCAGCCTTTATCAGATACATTTCTTCAACACGCATCAAAGGCCAGTCTGACGCATTGGTTGTGTTACCAAATATACTTTGATAAGCTCCGAACTTTGTATTTACATACGGAGTCAAACCAAAATATTCAACGATGGAAGTACCCTCAATCTGCTCATTATCAATCAATGAAGATTTATTATCCGGAGACAAGAACCATTGTTTACGGATATCTGTTTCGGGTATTAAATCATATAATGCAGAATTCACCTTTCTATATCCATCAGGCACTCCTGAAGTATAACCGTTCCCGGTAAAAGAGCACAAGTGCGAAGGCCAGTTGATAATACCTGTCTGGACAACATCATTATCAGGCGTAATCATCACTCCCCATAACCATGAACTTGCCGATGCTGAATTAAAGGTAGGAGTAGATACCTGGGCTAAAGTCTGAGGTGTACCGCCAGCAATGGCACGTTCTGCATCTTTAGCTGCATCCGCCCATTTTTGCATTAACAGATTAGCACGAGCACGCAATCCGTAAACTACTGCCTCATCAATCTGATCTTTGTTTGAGCCATTATCATACCCGGTCAATAAATCAGCAGCCGTATTCAGGTCACTCATAATCTGGTCATACACCTGCTGTACAGTTGCACGCGGATTATTCTGCATATCTTCATCAGTCATTGTTTCTGTAACAATAGGTACTGCCAGGCTATTTTCATGACCTGCATAAGTAAACTGATAAATTTGAACCAAGTTCAGATAGTCATAAGCACGAGCAGCTAAAGCTTGGCCACGATAAACCTTCAAAGAAGAATCTTCCGTATCTGCCGCTATCAATTTCAATACATTGTTTGCAGCTTTCAAGTGATTATAGAACGTTTTCCAAATCAATTCATCGCTTGAACTATCGTATACTCTGTCACTATAATTCTGAGATGTATTAAACCAGTTATATCCATTAACCAATGCAACCAAGTCCTGCCCTCCTGATTCCAATATCATAGATACCGCAGGAATACCATAGTCATTATGATAAGTAGTGGCATCATCTGAAATCGTACCAAAAGTATTTAATTTGGCTGCCATAGCGTTCACTTCAGCAGTTATCAAATTAGGTCTGCCATTGATTATATCTTCTTTCTGTTCTTCAGATATGTAATCTCCTTCAGGAAATTTATCCAAATCGCAAGATGCCATTAATAAAGCGACACTTGCAAATGCTATATATTTATTTGACAATTTCATATTCTTAAAAATGGGTTGCTAAATTAGAAATTTAAAGATATACCTCCGGAAATTGTGCGGATAGGTGAATATACATTGTCAGCAGCCACATAACCTTGACGTGGGTCCAACCCTTTGCGAGCTGTCAGCAAAGCCACATTATCTGCAACAAAGAATACACGGACACCGTCAATCTGCATTTTACGTGTCAGACTCTTCGGCAAAGTATAACCCAATGTAATATTCTGCAAGCTTAAATAGTCCGAACTAGTCAAGAAACGATCTGTTAATCTGTTCGTATATTGGTCATTAATATTCATACGAGGAACATCCGTATTTTTATTTTCAGGAGTCCATGCTTTTAACATATCTTTATGCAAAGCACTACCTGTGGCTGCCACATCCATCAATCCTTGATAAGTATAGTCCAGAATACGTCCACCAAGCTGATATGCAAACGAAACAGAGAGATCAAAGCCATAGGCTGTGACACTTGTTCCAAAACCACCATAAACTTTAGGTAAAATGTCACCTGATGCGAATCTGTTTTCAGAAGCGACAGAATAAGATTTCGTAACTGTATTACCATTCTCATCCGGAGTCACCAGCGCCCACAGACTCTCTCCTGTTTCAGAATCCACACCTACATATTTAGGTAAATAAAGCTGGTACATAGACTCGTCTTCACGATAAATCCGGGCACCGTCAATCAATTGTCCATTCAGTTCTGGAGATAATTCCAAGACTTTATTCTTAAAATGTGTAAGATTAAAGTTTACATTCCAGGAAAAATTCTTGTTTTCAATTATATTGGAATACAAGTCCAATTCAACCCCACGGTTTACCATTGACCCCACATTCTCAGGAAAACGGGAATAACCCATTGAAGCTGCTACCGGTTTGAAATAAAGCATATCGGTTGTTTTACGTGAGAAGTACTCAACAGAACCACCTAACTTACCACCCCAAAAAGCGAAATCAAATCCAGTATTAAAGCTGTGTGAAGTTTCCCAAGTAATTTCCTTATTACCTTTATAATATAGAGAAGTTGAAAAATCGCCATTACTGTTTGCCAATGTATACTGGTCTTGATACGGATAGTAGTTACGGTACAAACCACCTTGGAACATCAAGTTATCATTACCTTGCAAACCATAGCTGATTTTAAATTTCAACATATCAATCCAAGACTGGTTTTCCAAGAATTTCTCTTTGCTTAATAACCATCCAGCTCCTACAGACCAGAAGTTACCCCAACGATTATCCGGGTGAAAACAAGAAGAAGCATCACGACGGAAAGAAGCTGAAACAAAATACCGTCCATCATAGTCATATTGTGCACGGAACAGCCATCCTTCTGTTGCATAATTACGAGAATATGAATTATTGCTCTGGTTCATAATACCATTGCCTAATTCAGGAACATTCGGATCATACAATTTCTCACGTTGTCCGTACAAATATTGATATTTATAGTCATAACTTTCATGTCCGGCCAAAATATCCACATTATGAACATCATTAAATGTTTTGTTGTATGTCAATAAATACTGCTGATTTACACTAAATGTACGCTCACTAGATACACTGATCAAACCTCCGACTCCGCTAGTTTCAGAATACTGTCCGTAGAAGGGGTTAACCATCTCTGTAGCACGCACATTATTTACATCAACACCTATATTCACTTTTGCCTTGATTCCATTCCAAATATCAATATCAGCAGACCATTTTCCACTAACCACATCACCCGAATATTTCATTTTATCCAGCATATAACTAGCCAACGGATTTGCATTAGGAATCGTATTACGGCTACCATTTGAATCTTGTCCTGGCTTTCCATAATCATAACGAAGGAAACCTCGATTATCTACCATAATATTACCCTGTGCATCACGAACATACATAGGATAAATGGCTCCCATAATATTTGATGCATAAAAGATGTTTGCATTTGATGTACCACCCTCAGTATCCTGTTCACGGCTATCATAATGAGTAAATGATACATTTCCTTCCATCTTCAACCAAGGCTTCACTTGATAGTCAGCTTTCAAACGTGCAGAATAACGTTGGAAACCAGAGTTAGGAACAATTCCCTTATCATCCAAATAGCCGGCCGACATATAATAATTCATTTTTTCAGTCGCACCGCTGATACTTAAATTATACTCTTGACGCAGGTTATTTTCAAAAATTTCATCCGACCAATTATCCGGAGTATAATAATATGTACCATCAGAATAACCTAATGTCGCATTAGGATTCAATTTGCCATCCATACCGATCAGTTGCTGTCCTTGAGGAATGGAATACACCTGATATCCCAAATATGTAGAAGAAAGCATCGCTTGATTAGCGTACGCATTAGCTTTAGCCAAATCTCCGGCTGCCGCATATCCTTTCAAATCGGCATTATAAATAGAAGAATAGTTTAATTCATAGAATGTAGCCGGATCCGTAATTGTTTCATAATTAGGTACTCCACGTTTATTCACACCCCATTTAGCGTCAAAAGTGACACGGGCTTCCCCACTCTTACCACGCTTGGTAGTAATCAAGATTACACCATTGGCACCACGTGCACCATACAGAGCGTTAGAAGCAGCATCTTTCAACACTGTCATTGATTCTATATCAGAAGTACTGATAGCAGAAATTTCACCATCATACGGAACTCCATCTACCACATACAAAGGCTTGTTACTAGCCGATATAGATCCAATACCACGAATACGCACTTCAGCATCTTTGCCCGGCTGACCATTATTACTCGTAGTTTGTACTCCGGCTACTTGACCCGCCAAAGCATTTGTCACATTTGAAGTTTGTCTCGTCGCTATTTTTTCATTTTTTATAGTAGCAGCCGAACCTGTAAATGCAGATTTTTTCGCTGTACCATAAGCCACCACCATTACCTCTTCAAGCTGTTCTGTATCAGACTTTAATACAATATTCAAGTTTGCTTTAACTGGCACTTCTTGTGTAGCCATTCCGATAAAGGAAACTACCAAAGTCTTTGCGGAACTAAAATATACAAAAAAACATCTAGTAATCAAATATTTAGCATTCTGCTCTCTTGTAGATATACAATATTACATCTATTATAACAAACTATAAATCAACTATATATTATAACATAAAAAAATAATTTGATTTTATGTCTACTTTTATTCTACCTTAAACATAAAAAAGATGCCTAGTAATCTAAGCATCTTTTTTATTATAGACCTATTATTAGCTATTCGTTTTTATCAGTAATCTCACTATTGGCATTTAACTCCTTATCAGGGATTTGATAAATGAATAATTTACTACCTGCAGGGACTTCCTTTGGAGCAATCGCACTATGATTAATTGCATGTGTTCTATCCAAACTTTCATTACGACGTTTCATGTCAAATAAACGACGACCTTCACCCCACATTTCAATACGCTTTTGAAGTTCAATTTCTTGTAAAAGTGCATCACTTGTTGCGGATGTTTCATATTTTGGATTACGAGTTTTCATAATCGTAGTCAGCATTGTTTTGGCTTCATTTTCTTTCCCTGCCCTATATAATGCTTCTGCAGCTACAAAATACATTTCACCAGTACGCAAATAAATATAGTCAGAGCAAAAAAGTATCACCTGTAGGAGTAAAACCAGGCGCGGTAGAACCTATATCAATAAATTTGCGCTGCACATATTGTCTTACTTTATAATGAGTATTTGTTTCTCCCAAATCAACTCCAAACCATTTTTTACGAATGTCATCATCTGAAATTTTTTCATACAAATCACTGGAAATCATTTTGTAATTTCCTAAATTACCACCGTATCCCGGGCCGTAAGGATCAACTTGACTCATGAATGAAGCGTAGAATGTATTTGTTTCACCATTAATATCAGCCCCCCATAACACTTCACTCAAAGAAAGGTCATTAAAGCCGGAAAGTAATTCTTTTTCACTCATCAGTGAGCCACCTTCAATAGCCAATTTTGCGTATTTAGCAACTTCATTCCATTGATCGGGATAATCATTAACAAATGAAAGAATGTTTGCATAAATAGCAGCTGCTGCATATTCATTTAATTCATCTTTCTTGGCTATTCCTTTTCCTTTCAAATAATTATATCCTTTATCTATATCACTTAATATCTGTTCATAGACCTCACTTACAGGAACACGATTCAATTTGGTTTCAGATTCAGTATAAATAGGAATACCTAATTTATCTTTATTCCATTCATAAGGTTGCTGGTACATGTTTATTAACCAAAAATAGCAGTAAGCACGTATGGTATAACTTTGTCCCAACATCTTCTCAACACTCTCATCACCGCTATCCGCTTGTTCTTTCAGACCGCTGATTACTTCATTTGCACCACTGATTACAGCATATAATTCTTGCCAATAAGTGGTCGTACGACGATAACTTGAAGCACGGTTGTCAAGCAGATAATCATATACGAAGAAGTGTGAAGTCATATATGCCATATCATCTCCCATCAAATCTGTAGCCAATTCAAATGCCTTTAATCCGAAATCATCATGACTTTGCTGTGCTTCCGGAGAAAACATATTTTTGTAATATCCTGTAATATATGCTTGAATAGCTGTAGGATCTTTATCAAGCAAATCTTTAATTTGGTCTTCTGATGCATTTTCTGAAGGTTCCTTGTCCAAAAAGTCATCGCTACAAGATCCCATCATAAACGCTGCAGCCAATATTGCTAAATATTTTGTATATTTCATAATTCTATTCTTTTAAAAGTTCAAATTAATGCCGAATGATAAAGTACGAATCGCAGAATAATTAGCAGCCGAATATCCATAAGCATATTGGCGTGGGTCCATACCTTTACGTTTAGAGAATAAAGCTACATTATCGGCAGATACGTAAATACGTGCACTGCTTGCTGATATTGCTTTCATCCATTCTTTCGGAAAAGTATATCCTAATGAAATGTTACGGATGTTAAAGAATGATGCATTTATCAAGAAACGTGAAGATTGGCTATTACTATTTTGTGCACCATCCATTATAGGCACATTTGTATTTTTATTTTCCGGAGTCCAAGCATTCAAGATATCCTTGTGCCAGTTACTGCCAATATTGCTTCCCGCATGCATGAAAGAAGAATACATGCTGTCATATATCTTTCCACCAATTTGAAAGTTTGTAGCTATAGAAAGATCGATTCCTTTGTATGCAAAATCAGTTGAAAAACCTCCTTGGAAATCGGGCAAAGTAGAACCTAATTCATATTTGCTTGCCTGAGTATAGTCTTCGGTTACGGTCCTTCCAGTCACTTTGCCATTAGCATCTTTCTCATCCATATACCATTGTGCTGCTCCTGTTTCTGGATTAACACCTGCGTATTCATAGGTATAAAGATCATAAATAGACCCTCCTTCCATTAAGCGGAACAAAGAAGCAGTACCATGAATAATTCCATTCTCTCTTTTGTCTTCTGGAAGATTCAAAATCTTATTGCTATAATGTGTACCGTTAAAAGATAAATTCCATATAAAATCTTTTGTTTGAATTGGGGTGGCAGAAATAGTAAATTCAATCCCCTTATTCTGCATATCCAACAGGTTCATTGGAACGTAAGAAATTCCAGAAGAAATAGGATAAGGCATATTGTACAACATATCCGAAGTCTTCTTCAAGAAATATTCAGTTTCTAGTTTCAAACGGTTATTAAGAAAAGCAGCTTCCAAACCGATATTTAAATTTTTGCTTTTTTCCCAAGTCAAATCTTTATTTCCACGATAAGTTTCGACTACAGAGAAATCTCCGTTATTATTGGTTACAGAATATTGCTTCAGATATGGTTGATAGACTACATAACCATTTATATCAAGAATTCCATCATTACCTTGTGTTCCATAACTTGCTTTTAGTTTAAGATTAGACAACCATTCCACATCTTTCAAAAACTCTTCCTGTGTTAATCTCCAAGAACCTCCGACAGACCAAAAAGTACCACGGCGGTGATCAGGATGGAATTTGGAAGATTCATCTGAACGAATACTTGCAGATAGATAATATTTGTTATCAAAATCATAGTTTACACGACCAAAGAAACTTTCCATACTATGTTCTTGTGTATATGAATTCATATCACTCATAGTTATGGCATTGTTGAACTCAGGATTTCCAATAGTATAAAAATTGTATTTATGAGTATACTGATATTTCAGTGTATATGAATAAGATTCGTGACCAGCCATTATGTCAATATTATGATGACCAAATGCTTTACTATAGGTTAAAAGTTGATTTGCTGTAAACGATTCAATACGTTGATTATATTTATAAGTACGACCATTCACATTAGCAGCATCCCCATATAACTGATTCATGTGATCTGTACGGATTTGATTCATTAAATCATAACCAATGTTAGCAGTCGCTTTTAAACCATCAATAATATTAATGTTAATAGTACCACGGCCATTAAAATTGTCATTCAAAGTCTGATGCACATCCAACCCAGAATTAGCTGCAACATTTTGATTACTGAAACCGCCCATACGTGTACTGTATGTACCATCACCAAAATCATAAACAGTGTTGCCTTCTTCGTCATATATGCGATTTCCGTTTTCGTCATACGCATATACAGGATAAATAGGAGCGATTTGCTGAGTGAACATAAAAGCATTAGAGTAATTAGACAAACTAGCATTTTGTGACTGGCCTGCATTTTTTTCCGCTCTTGCGTAAGCCAAATTACCATTGATATCAATAAACTTATTTACAGTATGATTAATATTGGCACGTGCTGAAATACGTTCAAAGTCAGTATGTCTTAAGATTCCTTCATCTTTCAAATATCCCAATGATAAAAAATGAGTTGTCTTAGCGTTACCACCTTGCAGACTCAAATTATATTCCTGACGCATACCATTATGTAATGCGGCATCAGCCCAATCGTCATTATGGCGTAGAGCCGCAGAACTAACTACGCCATCTGCTGAAACCATGGCATTATTAGCTACACCGATGAATGGATTGTATCCAATGCTACCTATTAATTCTTCGGAAGCTTCTGCACCTGTAGATTGATTTTTTAAAGTATTCCAGGCTGTTAGTACGTATTCTCTTTGATCTTTCATGATATCATATTCTGGAACACCACGAGTATTTACTCCCCAGCGTGCATCAAGAGTAACTTTGGATTTATCTACCATACCTTTTTTAGTAGTAATCATCACAACACCATTTGCTGCACGTGAGCCATAAAGGGCTGCAGATGCAGCATCTTTTAATATAGACATACTTTCAATATCGGCAGGATTTAATGCATTAACCGACTCTTCGTCATAAGGCATACCATCAACTACGTATAAAGGAGCCGATGATGCGCTAAAAGAGCCAATACCACGGATTCTTATTTTAGCATTTTCTCCAGGCTGCCCACTGGTATTGATTACTTGTACACCTGCTGCTGCACCTTCCAAGGCTTTAGATACTGAAGAAACCTGCATTTTTGCTATTTTTTCTCCACTAACAGCAGTCGCTGATCCTGTAAAAGATGACTTTTTCGCAGTACCATAAGCAACCACTACATCGTCAAGCATCTCTGTATCAGATTTTAAAATGATGCTAACATTCTGTTTGATAGAAACCTCTTGACTAGCCATTCCGATAAAGGAAACTACCAAAGTCTTTGCGGAACTAATTATTTATGTAAATAATTGATAACCAGCATATGTATTACTGAATCTCTTATTCGTTTTCCTTGATTTAAGCCGTTTAAAGAGTATGATAATAATAATTTTCTACCTTTCTTCTACTGAAAAAAAGAATTGACTTGCAGCATTCCTGTTCGTTGTTACTCTGTTCATAAAATACCTGAAGTACTAAGATTGATATTTCTCAACTTTTTAAATATTTCAAAACTTCCAAAGATTGTTTGCACTTTAGATTACAAAAGAAGATAGTAGGACATGAAGTAAATTAGCAAACTATTATTATCATTTTCTGATATAGAATTTTATATGCGCATATTATATGATATACATATATGAATTTTGCAGAAATTCAATAACCTTGATACCTATTTTCTACCCGGTTAGGCTGAGATGGAAATATTGTCACATTTTATTTCTTTTAGTTTATCGTATTGCAATCACAACAAAAAATTATCATGTTCACAAAACGATAAACTTTATTAAGAAGATAAGGCTATATTCACTTTTGAAAATGATTCTTCTTCATCTTTATAAGAGATAATGTATAGACAATAGAGTTAATTATCTTTTTTGACATTTTTTCAAGTCTCGTATAATTGTACTTCCCATAACTTCTCCATAAATTTGTGTTGTAGCAAGGTTTTTATGCCCTAATAATTTTTGCACGGTTGTTATATTAGCACCTTTATATATCAATAAAGTAGCATTAGTATGCCTTGCAGAATGGAATGAAAAGTGTTTGCTTATTTTTGCTAATTTGCCAATTCGTATCAGCTCTTTATTTACACTTGAGTTATTTTTAATTGAAAAAAACGAACTCCATTTTCCCTGGTATTTTTGTAATAAAGTTAAAGCCTTACCTTCAAACAGCAAGTTTAAAGGCAATTTCACTTCTGTACCTGTTTTGACAGAGTCAAAGATTAGCCATAATTTTCCATCCATTTTTACGATATTTTTCTCATTCAAATTCACAAAATCAGAATACCGCAATCCCGTATAGCAGCAAAATAAAAATGCATCAAGAGTATGTTCCAGACAACTATTTCTTCCTGTCAAAGACACTTCTTCCAATCTTTTCATTTCTTCCGGTAATAAAAAAACATGTTTTCCTTCCTTCATTTTAATTTTATATCTTCTGAAGGCATAGTTATTGGGATCAATGTATCCTTTATTAATTGCAGCATTAACAAAAGATTTCAAATGCTTCATATGCTTGGCTACTGTATTTGTTTGATATCCAGATTCATAAAGAAATTTTTCAAAATCCGTAACGAAATTATAGGTTAAGTCTTCAAACTCAATTGTCGGTTTGAACGATTGTAAAAGGGATATTGTTGTTAAATGGTTGCGCTTAGTGCTATCTTTTAGCTGAGAAGACATTATTTCTTTACGCGCAAACCCTAAGAATGAAGCATCTGTATTCGATTTGAACTCTTCTTTTATGAGGCTTAAGGTTATTGTCTTTCCTTGCCTCCACAAACTTAATTCTTTTTTCTCTAATTCAATAATAAATTCATTAAGCATGCCATTCAGCGCATCTTGGTTAGGATGATCTTTGATGATTTTCCTTTTTACATCCCATTGTTCTGGCCGTAAATAAACATGTGTGGAAAAATACACTTTCTTTTTATTCAAGTAGGCTTCAACTTGGACCAAAGCGGTCCCTCTGTCATTTAAACTTTTTTTTCGATTGTAAACGAAACGATAACTGATTTTCCTCATAATTTAATTCTTTAATTGAAATTCTATAATAAGACGCAATAAAGAAAAGTAGAAAAGCATTATCCTACTATTTTGTTCTCATCTTTATATTTATTAGACGATTCGTTAACATTTATAGGTTAATGTATGTTTACCTGATCACTTATAAATTGAAAGTTTCTCTTTTTAATGACTTAAAAAAAAGAATAAATATGAGGTTTATTTTCGTCTTTTGTGAGTTTTAAATGCCTAAAAGCATAAAAATATAGCAGTTTAGTATGTTTTTTACAATAATTTGTTTGATATTACAATTTTATTCATACCTTTGTCATTTGTTAGAGTGAATGAATTTATATTAATGTAAAGTTAAACTTTAAGAGAGAATTTTATGAAAAGAAAATTAATGCTGTTATTGACCTGCCTTTTTGTAGGTATAGGTTTGGTAACCGCTCAGATCACGAAGGTAACAGGTACTGTTATTTCGGAGGAGGACGGATTACCCGTAGTTGGCGCCTCTATTTTAGTAAAAGGTACTACTGTAGGTACAGTTACTGACATGGATGGTAAATTTACATTATCAAATGTTCCAAGTTCCGCAAAGACTTTGGTAGTTTCCTTTATCGGAATGGCTACACAAGAAGTAGCTATAAAACAGACTGTTAACATCACTTTGAAGTCGGATGCCGAAGTGCTTGAAGAAGTGGTAGTAACAGGATATGGAGTTCAACGCAAAGCTTCATTTACTGGTGCTGCTGCTATTATTGGTGAAGATGTTATAGCCAAAAAATCTGATGCTAATTTTGTGAAAGCACTAGAAGGAGCTGTACCAGGCGTACAAATGAGCAACTCTACCAGTATGCCTGGTGTTTGGAGCGAGATTTATGTTCGTGGACGTGGTTCTTTGAATTCAGGCACTCAGCCATTATATGTAATAGATGGAATGCCTGTCAACTCTGAAACAGATGGTATGAGTACGACTACAAATAATAATTTTGATCCGATGGCCGCAATCAACCCTTCTGATATTGAAAGTGTTACAGTTCTAAAAGATGCTGCGGCTACAGCCATTTATGGTTCACGCGCAGCTAATGGCGTTATTGTAATCACTACTAAAAAAGGAAAAGAGGGAAAAATGAGCATCAACTTAGACATTAAACAAGGATTTGTTTCAATGGGAAATCATAATATGGATTACGCCAATGCTCAAGAATCTATGAATCTATTTGCTCACGGACGTTCTGTTGCTTATGGTAACACCTATGATGAGAGCTATGATTATTTGAAAAAAGTATATCAAGGTTATGGTTGGGATGGTGTTTCATCCTACGATTGGATGGATGCTATCACCCGTAAAGGATACTACCAAGACTACAATGTAAACCTCCAAGGACGTTCTGGTTCTACTGGTTATTATGTTAGTTTAGGTTATTTAGATACTGAAGGATTGATTATTGGTTCTGACATGAAACGTTATTCAGGACGTTTGAACCTAGACTCTAAGTTCAGTTGCTTTACTATCGGTGTCAATGCTTCATACAGTAATTCTACCCAAAACGGCTTTTCACAAGCTACAAGTGGCTCTATGTCCAGCGCTACTGTAGCAGCTATAAGTTCTATGAATCCTATGATGCCTTTCTATAATGAAGATGGAAGTTATGCCAATATCAGTAATTATAATCCTCTAGCTTTATATGATGAAAAAGCTGGTGAAATCAATGAAAACAATAATCAAACATTGAACTTCAACCCATATTTGCAGATTGATCTCGGAAAAGGTATTTATGCAAAAACTACCTTAGGTGTAAATATTGCTGATTTACGTCAATATCAATATTGGAGTGCATTATATAATCCACAAGCTGTTGATTATAATGGATTAGGTCAACAGTACAATTCTCGTTATACAACAATTACGTGGAACAATGTATTAGGTTGGAACTATACTTTTGACAAACACAATATTAACTTGTTATTAGGTCAAGAGATGCAACGAAAGAATTATTTCTATGAATATTATTCAGGCTCTGATTTCCCATTTGCAGCTGATGGAAAAACCGACCTTTCTACTGCTGGAACTCCTCAAGGATCAGAATATTATAAGAAAGAAGCTCGATTGGCATCATATTTTATGGATGCACACTACTCTTACGAGGATAAATATTATGTATCTGGTTCATTCCGCCGTGACGGTTCCTCTGTTTTCGGTTCAAATCATCGTTGGGGTAACTTTTGGTCTGTTGGTGGAAAATGGCGTGTAAGTGGAGAAGAATTTCTTAAAGATAATTCTATTATTACCAATGCCACTCTTCGGGCCTCTTACGGAACCGTAGGTAATCAAGATATCGATTGGTATGCAGCACGTGGTTTCTATTCTTCCGGATACAATTATAACGAAAAGCCTGGTATGACTCCCACTAGCATCTCTAATTCAGATTTGACATGGGAAACTTCAAAAAAATTTGATATAGGTTTTGATTTATCTTTAATTAATCGTATCCATCTTACTTTCGATTATTATAATGAAGAGACGAGTGACGCATTGTTTGAAGTACCATTGTCCATGACTACAGGTATGTCTACAGTATACCAAAATATTGGTGCAATCCGCAACCGTGGTATTGAAGCATCTATCAATGCATCTGTTATCAACAACAATAATCTTACATGGAATATTTATGCAAATATGACATGGAACAAAAATAAGATCATCAAACTATCTACAGATGAACCCATAGAATATACTTATCAAATTATTGAAGAAGGACGCCCCTATCGCCAATTCTATATGAAAGAATATGCAGGCGTTGACCGCGAAAATGGTAAACCATTATGGTATCTGAATGAAGAAGGCAACGAAACGACCTCCGACTATAATGCAGCAGCCAAACGTTATGTAGGCGATGCTGACCCCAAAGTTTTAGGTGGATTCGGTACAAATTTAAGCTGGAAAGGATTTGACTTTAACATGAACTTTACCTATAGATTAGGAGGAAAAGTTTTCGATTCCGGAGCTTCATTCACCGGATTTGGTATGGCCAATCGTACTCCGTTGAAAGACGTTGCATTAAATTCATGGACAGAAGAAAATAAAGATGCCAAATATCCACAATATATTTATGGAGATCCCAATAAAGCAACTCAAACTTCTTCTAGATTCTTATATAGCAGTAATTTCTTACGTATCAGTAACATGACCTTAGGTTACACTGTGCCCGTAAATCTAACAAAGAAAATATTCATTCAAAAATTACGAGCTTATATATCCATTGATAATTTATATACATTTACATCCAATGATTTTGTTGGATATAATCCTGAAACCTATTCCAATGGTGTAATTGCGTGGCAATATCCAGTAACCCGTACATTCATCGGAGGTATTCAATTAAGTTTTTAAATAAGGTAAAATTTAATAAAGGAAAGATATGAAAAAATATATTTTAAATGCAATTGCCATTTTTACATTTGCAACAGGACTTTCCTCATGTGGTGACAGTTTTCTTGAAACTGACAACTATAAAGGAGTGGACCTAGAAGGAGGGCTCAACACTGTAACTAACGTTAGTACAGCATTAAATGGAACTTATTATCAATTATTTTATTATGCATTTGCTGGTAACTATGCTTTAGCTATTGGTGATATTCCTACAGATATTACTTATTGGAATACTAAAACCGGACATTTTGATGGTATTTATACTTATACTTTTACAGATACAGATACTTATTTAAAAAGTATTTGGGAGTATGGTTATAAAACAGCTGATAATGCAGCACGTGTAATTCAAGCTTCTCAAGCACTATATAACAATGCAAGCGATGATGAAAAAACAGAACTTAATATGTATATGGCTGAAGCTTATGCTCTAAGAGGTTATGCACAATTATTGCTTACTAATATTTATGGGCACCAAATAAAAGTGAATGGACAAGATTTTTCTTCCGAACTAGGAATCGTCATAATTGACCAACCCAAAGAAGCATTGACTAAAATCAGCCGTTCTACTGTTGGCGAAAGCTATGAAGCCATCATCAATGACCTAAAAAATGCATTATCCCATTTTGAAGCAGCTGGTAAAGACAGAGGAGAACTCCAATATTTAGGAAAAGCTGCTACTAATGGTTTATTGGCCCGTACCTACCTATATTTAGAAAATTGGGATGAAGCAAGAAACTATGCAGAACAAGCACTAAAAATAGCGGGTATTACTACTTTAACCAACGATGCTAATGCATACAAAGCTCTTTATAATAGTGAAATATCAAATTCCGAAAGTATGTTTGCTTTAGCTATTACTAATACAACAAACTGGTCAGCTAATTCATATGGAACTTTGTGGTCTACATACAACTTTAGTCCTAGTCCTAAACTAATTTCAATGTATGCAACTAACGATTGCCGTAAAATTCTTATTGATGGAAGAGATAAAACTTCTACAGAATCTGAACCTGTTTACACAGGTGGTAAAATTGCTCACTTTTCGTCAGGTAACCCTGCTCGTGGAACTAATTATATTGTAAATGCTCCGGAAATGTATTTAATTAAGGCTGAAGCAAATGTACAATTAAACAAATTGAATGAAGCCAAAGAAGCTTTATTAGTAGTAGCCAAGCGTAATTTAGATATAAAATCAACAAACGATTTACCGAGCGAAAAAGAAAATCTTATGAGTTTTATAAAAGACGAACGTGCTCGTGAGTTATTCCAAGAAGGTATGCGTCTATATGATTTGCGTCGCTGGAATGAAAGAGTCAGTGTATATGCCAACAGTGCTCCAGCCATCAAATTTACTTATACTAATTACGAAATATCAAATTTAGTATTTCCTATTCCTAGTGCAGAAATCAACGCTGGATTCGGAGTAACTCAGAACAATTGGACAAATACTCTTCCAAAATAAATAATCACATTTTTTATTTTGAAAGAAAAATGCTTTTCAAGGGATGCCCCAATACACAGGAGCATCCCTTTAAAACAAATATCGGGCATTCCTTATGCAAATACATTGTTTGTGCCAACAGACTTATCCATCAACATCTTCCATTCAATTTTATAAGAAAGAAGCGATTTCCCGCCAATCCCTCATATCAAAACCAGGTTGAAAAGGCAAGCTCTTCTCACCTTTTATATTATAATAAACATTTCCCATCCCTACGTTTTTTTTCGCCCTTCAACGTCATTCTTCCAATTATCTCCAATCATTAAAGAAGTATGCAGCTCGGACTGCGTAGCCGACATGGCAAAATAAAAAATCTCCGGAAACGGTTTATGTACTCCTATATCCTCTGACAAAACTATTTTCTTAAAATATCCTTCCACACCGGCAGAACGCATCTTCTGCTCTTGCAATTCCCTAAATCCATTGGACAAAATATACAGATTATAAGCGGATGCCAAATATTCCAAAGCCTCTCTTGCATGAGGCATCAGTTTCTTCTTGTAAACTATATCATCAAAAAAATTATCCGAATAGGCTTTTACCAACGCTTTATCTGCAACGCCTACCTGCAACAACGGATAGGCAAATCTTTGCTCATTCAACTCATCTTTTGTAATCCTACCAGCACCATATTCATTCCATAACTCCTCATTCTTCCCGCTATACAAAGTATAAAAATGCGAAAAAGAACGAAAATAACGATCAAAATGATATTTATCATACATGTCTTGGAATGTATCACGAGCGTTTTCAGTAAAAGCCCATACCGTATCATCCAAATCAATAAATATACTTCTATACATACAACATAAAGCAGATTAAAAAAGGGTTGCGTCACTCACGGCACAACCCTTTCACAGAACAATAATTTAAATTCCTTATTTCACCTGAATAACAAGATAGCGTGATACGCTCCAGAATTCAGTAGGATTTGTAATCTTCAAAGTCAGCTGGCCTTTCGCATCTTTCACCAGTTCATATGAACCAGCCGGATGTGTAGTCAGCAATTCGGCGCGTTTAGAATACAACTTGATTTCCTTATCAGTACGAATATCAATCTGAGTAAAATAATCCTTATTAAAATCCGCACTTTTCAGGACATCACCTTTTTCAAGAATTTTCTGGTCCTTCAATTCAGATTTTGTACCAAAAACAAACCAGGCAGCATTCAAAGCTTTATCCTGGCTGGCTACAGTTGCAGCCTTCGCCTCATTTTCAGCGGTCAGTTCACTTACATTCTGGCTTAAACCGGCCACAGCATCGTCCAGCTCAGCGATACGAATATTTTTTGAAGCCAATTCAGCCTGCAAAGTCTCAATCTGCTGCTGTTTAGCTTCCAACTCCTTCGTCAGGTTGGCTACAGCTTTCTTCAACTGAGCGGAATTATACTGACTATTCTTCAATTGCTTCTCCAGTTTCGCAATCTGCTCACGGTTTGACTGTAATTTTTCACTGATGAAGCGAATATCTTCTTTTATCTTATCAGCACTATTCTCACGAATAGAACCACTCTGTAAGTCTACACGATTCTCAGCTTCATTTATCTGACGAAAACCTTCCTGTACTTCATTGAAAGCACCCATGATATCGTCCAATTCAGCATTTCTGTTTGACAGTTCCACCATCAAAGAATCATTTTGAGCCTTCAAGGCATCTTTCTGAGCTCCATTACCGCATGAAGTCAATAAAGCCACAGATAACAACGATAAAAATACTAGTTTTTTCATTTGCTTTACATTTTAAGTTTATTCATTTTTAGTCCTCTTTCCCACCGAGTACGATTACGATTTCACCTCGCGGCTCGTTTTGAGTGAAATGCGCTATAACTTCAGTTAATGTGCCCCGAACACTTTCTTCGTGAATTTTTGAAATCTCACGACATACGGAAACAGGCCTTTCGGCACCGAAAAACTCGGCAAATTGAGTTAAGGTTTTCACCAAACGGTAGGGTGATTCATAAAATATCATCGTCCGTTTTTCTTCTTGCAAAGAGGTCAAACGGGTCACTCTTCCTTTTTTTTGTGGCAGGAATCCTTCAAAGCAGAAACGTTCATCAGGCAATCCCGACGCCACCAGCGCAGGTACAAAAGCAGTAGCTCCAGGCAAACATTGCACCTCAATGCCACTCTTCACACACTCACGCACTATTAAAAATCCGGGATCAGAAATACCAGGAGTTCCGGCATCAGATATTAAAGCAACAGTTTCGCCCGCTTTGATGCGATTCACAATACCTTCCACTGTTTTATGCTCATTAAACTTATGATGAGACTGCATGGCGTTTTTAATTTCAAAATGTTTCAAAAGAATACCCGAAGTACGCGTGTCTTCCGCCAATATCAAATCAGCCTCTTTCAACACACGGATGGCACGGAAAGTCATATCCTCTAAATTTCCTACTGGAGTAGGTACGACATACAGTTTTCCCATAAAACAATTGCATTCTGTTATACTGGAACAAATGTAGAAAGAATTTAAATGCATAAAGTTAATTGTCCCAATTATTTAACAGATGTTGCACTTTTGTTTAACATTATATCTTTTATTAATAAATTTCCAAGTGAAAATAATCCTTTTTCGGGGTACAAGTCGTACATTTGCACTCAGAATTAATCTAATTGTTATAACTAAATTATGGTAGTTTTTTCAGAAGACCACATCCAGGAAACACGTAGAAGAGGAAGAATAGAAGTAATATGCGGCTCAATGTTCTCAGGTAAAACCGAGGAACTAATCCGCCGTTTGAAAAGAGCGAAGTTTGCCCGTCAACGGGTTGAAATATTCAAACCGGCCATAGATACACGCTATTCGGAAGAAGAAGTTGTATCACATGACAGCAACTCTATTGCCTCCACCCCTATTGATTCTTCTGCCAGCATCTTGCTTTTCTCCTCAGACAAGGATGTAGTGGGTATAGACGAAGCGCAATTTTTTGACGAAGGTTTGGTTGATGTCTGCAACAAGCTGGCTGACAACGGGATAAGAGTCATTGTCGCCGGATTGGACATGGATTTCAGGAGAGTTCCTTTCGGACCTATACCTGCCTTGCTGGCTATTGCAGACGAAGTAACCAAAGTTCATGCCATTTGTGTGAAATGTGGGAACTTGGCCTATGCCACCCACCGAATCACCAAAAGCGAAAAACGGGTCCTACTAGGGGAAAAGGCAGACTATGAGCCTCTTTGCCGGACCTGCTATATGGAAGCTTTGAAAGAGGAAACTGAAAATAAATAACACACACTTTATGATACAGAAAAAAATAACATTCGATAGTTTTATCCGCGGAATATTGACAGCGATGGTCATTATCGGCATTCTATATCTGGTCAACCGACTCAGCGGAGTGCTGCTTCCTTTCTTCATAGCATGGCTGATAGCCTATCTTATCTATCCGATGGTCATTTTCTTTCAGAACAAATTGCGTCTGAGGAACCGGGTAATCTCCATATTGGTTGTTTTGCTGGTATTGCTGTCCATTATCACTTTAGCATTTGTAGGACTTGTACCACCAATCATTGAAGAATTCGGCAAACTGAAAGAATTGCTCACCGCCTATTTTATCGAAGGATCCAAGCAAGCAGCCATTCCCGGCACAGTGGCCAATTTCATAAAAGAGCACATAGATATGTTGAAAATACACGAAGCGCTGAACGAAAGCAATTTTGCGAATACCATGCGTAATGTTCTTCCCCAAGTATGGGCATTGCTGACCCAATCTGTCAATATTGTATTCAGTGTATTCACCTCATTCATCATCCTGCTGTATACTTTCTTCATTCTATTAGATTATGAAGCCATTGCACGGGGATGGATAAAACTGATCCCTGCCAGACACCGTGAAATGACAGTACATATTGTCACGGATGTACAGGACGGCATGAACAAATATTTCCGCGGGCAGGCGTTTGTCGCTTTTTGTGTAGGGATTCTGTTCAGCATAGGGTTTCTTATTATTGATTTCCCGTTAGCCATCGGTTTCGGATTGTTTATCGGGCTTCTCAATATGGTTCCCTACCTTCAGCTTATCGCTTTTATTCCCACAGTCTTATTAGCCTTACTGAAGGCTGCGGATACAGGAGAGAATTTCTGGTGGATATTATTTTGCGCCTTCCTTGTGTTCTGCATCGTACAAATTATACAAGACGGTCTGATTGTACCGAAAGTTATGGGAAAAATCACAGGATTGAATCCTGCTATCATTTTATTATCCCTCTCCGTCTGGGGGGCATTAATGGGAATTGTAGGTATGATTATCGCTTTGCCTTGTACCAGCTTGATGCTTTCTTACTATCAAAGATACATACGAATAAAAGAAAAAGAATTTTCCGGAGGGATAGAACACACTGATTTTCAGCACAAAGAGAATTCTAACGAAAAATAATTCAAAAAAATCAAGTAATATATTTGCATATTTCATCTAAAACGTCTACCTTTGCACTCGCAATTCGGAAGAATAGCAATAACAAAGGATTGATTCGCTAGCTCAGCAGGTAGAGCACAACACTTTTAATGTTGGGGTCTTGGGTTCGAGCCCCAAGCGGATCACCAAAGAATCAGAGAGTTACACCAAAGTAACTCTCTTTTTTTATGCCTTAAACGCGCCGGTTTACATGGTTCGGTTAAACCGAGAGTTAAACCAAGAATGGATTTTCCGGATCAGTTTTCCAAAATATTCTTGGCGTATCAGCCTTTCCCTTCAGCTCCCACTAGAAAGTTCGAAGCATTTATGCCCTCATGCCCTCACTGCAAACATAACAAGCTAACTATAAACCATTTATACGCCAATGGTAAAAATACTTGCTCTCACTCATACCCTCATGCCCTCACTACATTTTCAAGGAAAATTTCACATAGCATACTGTTTATCAATCATATACTCTCTTTTTTATAAACTATTCCAGCTTGACACAAAGTAGAGCATTCCAAGTCTTTTTCAATGAAAAAGCACCATAAAAGATTTGTACCTCCAAGGAATGACGGCTTACGATGCATCGGCAGAGATAAAAAACACCCCTGCCCTGATGTGGATTTTCATTCTGAACGTATGGAAGTTCATATACATACATATAAGAATGAATATAATATATGTATAACCCTGTACATACACCGGATTCATCACTAAAAGAATTTTACCTGTATCCCCAAACCTTTCCCGCCGTATGATTAAGGGTTTTCTTCCCGTCTGTTTTATCTCCGCAAGCCTTTGGAGTTATCTCCATAAGCTTTGGAGTTATCTCCCAAGGCTATGGAGTTAACTCCAAGGCTATGGAGATAGAATACATCCGCATAAAAAGGGTTAATCTGGAGATAGAAAAGGCTTAGGCAACAGGGCTGGATGCGATATGCATTCTTTTAATCCCGCCGACGGATTATTATTTTTCCGTATCTCCTCCTCTTGAATGTCACAACAGCAGAAAAACCGGACCGACAAACTTCTTTCACACACACTACAGATGTTTATACCGAGCCTGAAAAAAGATATGAATGGAACAATAAAAACAACCTTCATTAAATTTCTACCACCTCAATTTACCAACTGTTCAAACAAATGGCCACACTGTTCTATTTCTCCCTTTTAAACATAAATAATACCGATGGCTTGTTCATTCCTAGAATAATAAATACCTTTGCAGCCTTAATAAAAAAGCAATGAAGTTTGATATAAAAAAACATATTTATTTAATACTTTTATTCATCTTATCTTTCACTGTAGAGACAGCTCAGTCACAAGAAGTTACCAACATCCATATAGCAGCGACAGATACGGTGCCAACCTATACCAGCGACTCTGCCGTTATCAATTTCTTAAAGGATGCCGGCATTCCTATCACCCAAAACAGCAAACTGAAATTATTAAAAAGCGGTCGGGCCAAATTCATCGATCTCTTTGAAGAAATACGGCATGCCAAACATCATATCCACTTAGAATACTTCAATTTTCGTAACGATTCCATAGCGAACGCACTATTTGATTTATTGGGAGAAAAAGTGAAAGAAGGAGTGGAAATCAGAGCTTTGTTTGATGCCTTCGGCAATTTGTCAAACAACAAGCCATTGAAAAAGAAACACATACAAGCAATCCGTGACAAAGGAATCGAAATTGTCAAGTTCGACCCTTTCAAATTCCCCTATATCAATCATGCCCTGCACAGAGACCATCGCAAGATTGTAGTCATAGACGGAAAAATAGGATATACCGGTGGCATGAACATAGCCAATTACTATATAAAGGGTCTGCCGGAAATAGGCGACTGGCGCGACATGCATATCCGTATAGAGGGAAATGCCGTAAACGAATTGCAGGACATCTTCCTGGCCATGTGGAACAAAAGCACTAAACAACACGTAAGCGGAAGCCAATACTATCCCCTACGAAACGATTCTACTTTCAAGGGAAATAAGAATGTAGCCATTGTAGACCGCATTCCGAAAAAAGAGCCCAGACTGATGAGGCAGACTTATATCAAGTCCATTGATGCCGCACAGGATAAAATACAAATAGTGAATCCCTATTTCACTCCCATTCCAAGCATTAAAAAAGCCATAAAACGTGCGTTGAAGCGAGGCGTTGAAGTAGAAATCATGATACCGGGCAAATCGGATATTCCTTTTACCCCCGATGCCGCGTTCTATACAGCAAACAAGCTGCGTAAGAAAGGAGCAAAGATTTATGTGTACAATGGCGGGTTCCACCACTCTAAGATCATGATGGTGGACAGCCTGTTCTGCACTGTGGGAAGTACGAATCTGAACAGCCGCAGCCTACGCTATGACTATGAGGTCAACGCTTTCATTTTTGACAAAGAAACCACACATGAACTGAACACCATGTTCGAGCATGACAAGCTGGACAGTACCCTGTTTACCAAGGAAGAATATAAAAAACGCTCCGGATGGAAACGCTTCGTCGGTTGGTTCGCCAATCTGTTCACTCCATTCCTATAAACCTCCGCTACTTCCCCAAACAAAGGTTTACAGATTATTTCATCTCCTGCAAGGACGGGGCTTATCCCATCCGCAAGTATTCTCCATGCAGTAAAGCTTGACAGGTCATCATCAAAGAGAGCAATGCCTGTAGGCAGGAGAAATGTTACTCCACCATCACGGACGGTATCCCTGACAAGTGTGGAAAACCACGGCTTAGCTGCAAGGAAACGCTTTTCTCTCCGTATGTTTCACTTTATTATAGAACAAAGATAAAATAAATCGCTTTTTCATCCCCATAAACTACGATATTTTTCTTATTTTTGCCCAAATATGTAATTCCGCCCGATAAGGCATAAGAGAACGAGACAGAACGATGAGAGTAGTTGATTTAATAAAAAGCACGGACAATACGGCTTTTTCTTTTGAAATTCTCCCTCCGCTGAAAGGAACGGGTATTGAAAAACTGTATAAAACGGTTGATACGCTACGCGAATTCGACCCTAAATATATCAATATTACAACCCACCGCAGCGAATATGTGTACAAGGAGCTGGGAAACGGGCTGTACCAACGTACACGCCAGCGCCGCCGTCCCGGAACAGTTGCTGTTGCCGCCGCTTTGCAGAACAAATACAATATAACGACAGTGCCACATATCCTGTGCAGCGGTTTTTCCCGCGAAGATACAGAATATGTATTGTTAGATCTACAATTCCTGGGCATCACCGACTTGTTGGTACTGCGTGGTGACAAGGCAAAGCACGAATCAGCTTTCGTACCCGAAAACAACGGTTACAACCACGCCATAGAACTGGAAGAGCAGATCAATGATTTCAATAAAGGCGTATTTGTAGACGGTTCCCCCATCAAGGTAACAGGAACTCCGTTCAGTTATGGAGTAGCCTGCTATCCTGAAAAACACGAGGAATCACCCAATATGGAACAAGATATTTATTGGCTGAAGAAAAAGATTGAAGCAGGAGCTGAATATGCTGTGACACAGATGTTCTATGACAACCGCAAATATTTCGAATTTGTAGAAAGGGTAAGAAAAGAAGGAATCAATGTACCTATTATTCCGGGTATCAAGCCTTTCCGCAAATTATCCCAGCTGAACATGATACCCAAGACGTTCAAGATAGACTTGCCGCAAGAACTGGCAGGCGAAGCGATGAAATGTCAAACAGATGAAGAAGCGGAAAGTCTTGGCATAGAATGGTGCATACACCAGTGCCGTGAATTAATAGCCTGTGGGGTTCCCAGCATTCATTTCTATACCGTAAGTGCCGTGAACAGTGTAAAGGAAGTTGCAAAAGCAATTTATTAAACAGTAAATAAATGACTATAAAAAGCAATGTTATTTAAAGATGTAATAGGACAAGAGGAAGCAAAACAGCGGCTCATAGCCGAGGTAAAAGAAGGAAGAATCCCTCATGCACAACTGATTTGCGGTCCCGAAGGTACAGGAAAGTTGCCTTTGGCAATAGCTTATGCCCGTTACATCTGCTGTGAAAACCGTGGTGAACAAGATGCCTGCGGAATTTGCCCCACTTGTGTGAAATTCAATAAGCTGATACATCCCGACCTGCATTTCGTTTTTCCTGTTATCAAGAAAAAAGCCGGAAAGGATACCGTATGCGATGATTTCATAGCAGACTGGCGCAACTTTGTCCTGCAGAACCCATATTTTAATCTGAACCATTGGCTGAAAGAGATGGGAGCAGAAAACCAACAGGCGCAAATCTTTGTAAAAGAGAGCGATGAGATTGTACGAAAGCTCAGCTTGAAATCCAGTCAAGGCGGTTACAAAATCATGATTATATGGCTTCCCGAAAAGATGAACGTGGAATGCAGCAACAAACTGCTGAAGTTACTGGAAGAGCCTCCTGCCATGACTGTCTTTTTATTAGTATCCGAAGAGCCTGATGCCATTTTGCAAACGATCCAAAGCCGTACCCAACGATTTAACATTCATGGGATCAAAGAACCTGAGATCTCAAAAGTATTGCAAACCAAATACGGACTACAACCGGAAGATGCTGACGATATAGCACACCGCTCAGAAGGCAATTTTCTGAAAGCACTGGAAACCATACATCTGAGCGAGGAAAACAAACTGTTCTTTGAACTCTTTATAAATTTGATGCGCCTTTCCTATCAACGGAAGATACGCGAAATGAGACAATGGAGCGATGCGGTAGCCTCCATGGGGCGTGAACGTCAGAAGAATTTTCTGGCCTACTGCCAACGTATGATACGAGAAAACTTCATATACAACTTTCATCAACGTGATTTAGTGTATATGAATCCCGAAGAACAAAATTTTTCCACCCGTTTCGCACCGTTTGTCAACGAGCGGAATGTGATGGGCATAATGGACGAACTTAGTGAAGCACAATTACATATAGGACAGAATGTGAATCCCAAAATGGTGTTCTTTGATTTCTCTTTAAAAATGATTGTGCTATTGAAAAATTAAAAGTTGAGAATTGAGCATTAAAAAATAACAGAACCGCATGGCATTTATTTCTTAGTTCTCAATTTTCAATTCTCAATTAAAACAGAATTATGGACAATGAATTCAAATTAAAGAACGGAAGCGGCTGTTTGTGTTGCAAAGGCTGCGGACGACAGGATAAGCAGCTGAACACCTACGACTGGCTGGCTGATATTCCCGGCAACACCGAGGAACAGGAAATGGTTGAAGTTCAATTCAAGAATACCCGCAAAGGGTATTATAAGAACAGCAACAAACTGAAGCTGGAAAAAGGAGATATAGTAGCTGTAGAAGCAAGTCCCGGACACGATATCGGTACAGTAACCCTGACGGGAAGATTGGTACCTTTGCAAATGCGTAAGGCAAACATCAAACCCGATGCCGAAATCAAGCGTATCTACCGCAAGGCAAAACCTGTAGATATGGAAAAATACGAGGAGGCAAAAGCCAAAGAACATGACACAATGATCCGGTCCCGCCAGATAGCCAAGAATCTGAACCTGGACATGAAGATCGGTGATGTGGAATATCAAGGCGATGGCAACAAAGCTATCTTTTATTACATCGCGGACGAACGTGTAGACTTCCGCCAACTGATCAAAGTACTGGCCGAAGCTTTCCGTGTACGTATAGAAATGAAACAAATTGGCGCCCGTCAGGAAGCCGGACGCATTGGCGGTATCGGACCTTGCGGACGTGAATTGTGCTGCGCTACCTGGATGACAAATTTTGTATCTGTATCTACCAGTGCGGCACGTTATCAAGATATTTCTCTGAATCCCCAAAAGTTAGCCGGACAATGTGCCAAGCTGAAATGCTGCCTAAACTATGAGGTAGACGCCTATGTAGAGTCCCAAAAACGCCTTCCAAGCAAAGAAATGACTTTAGAAACGACGGATAGTACATTCTATTTTTTCAAAGCGGATATTTTGAAGGGAACTATCATGTACTCTACTGACAAAAACTTCATAGCTAATGCTGTAACCATCACCGCACGCCGTGCTTTTGAAATTATTAATATGAACCGACGGGGTGAGAAACCGGAAAGCTTAACCGAATCTGTCAAAAAGAACGAACCTCAAAAGTCCGTTGATTTAGTAGAACAAGAAAGCTTAACCCGATTCGACAAACGAAAAGGCAACAACAGCAACCGAAAGAAAAAACGTAAGCCGGAAAATAACGGTAATAACGGAGAAGGTACTCCCAATGAAAACAGACGTCCGCAACAACCTAAAGAGAACCGGTCACAACAACCCAAAGAAAACCGGCCACTTAGAGAAGGACGTCCCAAACAACCTAGAGAGCCTAAAGAAAACAAGGCTCAGCAGCCACGCGAAGAGAACGGAAACCGCCCTAAAGAAGAAAATCGCAACAGGGAAAGTCGCAACCGGGAAGAGCGCAGTCGTGAAAATCGGGAAGACGGAAACCGGAACCGCAATAAACGCCGCCCCAATAATGGTAATAATGAAGGAGGCAGTGAAAACCGGAATAACGGAGGAGGAAAGGAAAATGACAACAAGAACAACGGAAACAATAGCCAAATCCCGAATGAAAAGCCACAAACTCCTGTATCAACTAAAGAATAAACTGACATGGCTGCCAATACTCATATTGGCAGCCTGTCAAAACAATATCATCTATCACTCTTACGCCCCCGTCCCCCTTGACGGATGGGATAAAAGTGATACTCTTGTTTATACCCTGCCCAATTCTATCCCTGCCGGAAATTACGAAGCAGAAATCGGTATCCGTTATCAAGAATCTTATCCTTACAGAGATATTTGGCTAGAAGTCAGCCATAACACAAAGGATACTTTGACTTACGTCACAGACACTTTACAACTTTTTCTGGTTGACGAAGCTGGAAATAAAACAGGAAATGGTCTTTGTGGATTATATCAATGTGACCTGCCTTATAAAGCATCTATTCCTATCCGTACAGAAGGAAGCGCACGTACTTTCCGCATCGTCCATATCATGACGGACAACCCGTTGACGGGAATCAGCGATATAGGTATCCGGTTGCGCAAACCGGAAAACCAATAAGCTCTAACGTTTTCCCCGCCCTGCATCAATACGCAAGAATACAAAAAGCAAGATCGTAAATCCCCACAAAGAAGATCCCCCATAACTGAAAAAAGGCAGTGGTATGCCTATAACGGGAGGTCAGTCCTAAAACCATACCTATATTAATAAACAGATGGAATAAGAAAATGCTTAATACCGAATATCCATAAACACGGGCAAAACGAGTATGCTGACGCTCCGCCACCACAATAAGACGCAAAATAAGTCCGGTAAAAAGAAACAATACGGCCGCCGAACCTACAAAGCCTTCTTCTTCCCCTACCGTACAGAAGATAAAGTCTGTATCCTGTTCAGGCACATACTTCAGTTTAGTCTGTGTACCATTCAAAAAGCCTTTCCCCCATAAGCCTCCCGACCCAATAGCAATCTTACTCTGATTCACATTGTATCCTGCCCCCGCCAAATCTTCCTCCATACCAAGCACCACTTTAATACGTATCTGCTGATGTGGCTCCAGCACATTATTGAAAACATAATCGGCAGAAAAAAGAAATCCCACCGAACCTATCGCAAATAGAGCAATATAAAAATAATTACGCATACGTTCATGCATAGAAAGGAAGATCAAATAGAACAATAAAACTACGCACAATCCATATTGGAACCAAGTAATGTCAAAAGGGATAACATAATACGAAAATAATAAAGCCAGCAAGGTACCACCAACACCAATCCCTCCGATATACCACACTACCGATGCTTTTTTGCAATAACTATTAACTAATAAAGCAGAAAGGATGACTATCAGCAGCAACACAGAAAATTCACCGATGGAAGTACAGTCATCCGCCATCAATTCATTGCCAAAACGGATTCCAACTACAAAATAGACCACGGCGCAAATCCCGGCAAACAAAATAGAACCCGGCATCCCCTCCCGGTACAGCATAAAAAAGAAAGCCAGATAAACCAAAGCCGACCCCGTTTCCCGTTGCAAAATAATAAGCAGCATGGGCAGCAACACCATCCCTACCACAGGCAATGAATACTTTAACTTACTCATTGTAAACCCGTAGACATTCATAAATTTAGCCAAAGCCAGCGCCGTGGCAAATTTAGCAAATTCCGCCGGTTGCAAACTTACAGGTCCGAATTTTATCCATGAGTAAGATCCCTTAGTATCCTCTGCCAGAAAAGGTGTTATCAACAACAGCAGCATCATGCCTCCATATAAAATGTAAGCAAACATATCATATAACTTATCCTCCAACATCATCAGGATAAATCCGAGCCCCAAAGAGCAACAGATCCATACAAACTGTTTTCCTGCCCTAGTGTCGAAACTAAAAAAATCAATCTCACCATAATCATAGCTGGCTCCACATACGCTGAACCATCCAAAGATAACCAGCATCAGATAAATGCAGATAGTCATCCAGTCCACTGATTTCCATATACTATCGTTCGTGTATGCCATAATCTATTCGTCTGTTTTGTATTTCCGCCGCTTTCGCCTCACTTTCCGGTGAAAGTTCGCCTTTTAAATATTTCTCCATCATCAATGCACCGATAGGTACACCATAGGTTGCTCCCCAACCTCCATTCTCTACATAGACTACCACGGCAATCTTAGGATCATTCATTGGTGCAAACCCCATAAAAGCAGAATGGTCCTTTCCACGGTTTTGCGCCGTACCTGTCTTGCCACACACTTCAATTCCCGGAATATTCGCATTACGGCAAGTTCCTCCCAATACTGCCGAACGCATACCTTCGACTACCGTCTGATAATGTTCACGGCTTACTTTAGTATAACGTTTGGTCGTATACAGGGTATCCAACGGCTCGTCTTCCACTTCTTTCACTACATGCGGAGTAATATAATAGCCCCGGTTAGCAATAGTAGCCCCAAGGTTAGCAATCTGCAACGGAGTAGCCGTCACTTCCCCCTGGCCGATGGAAATAGAAATAATCGTCAGTCCGTTCCATGATCCCCGATAGTTCTTATCATAATAAGCAGCATTCGGGATCATCCCACGCTTCTCACCCGGAAGGTCTACTCCCAAAGGATAACCAAATCCCATAGAAACCATATAATCACGCCATGTATTCATGGCAGTCTGTACAGAACCATACTTCTTCTTCGCCCCTATCATGTGAAACAACCCCCAACAGAAATAACCGTTACAGGAAGTTGCAATGGCAGGCACCAAAGGCAGGGGCGACCCATGAGAGTGGCAGCCCACCCTAAGACCGGCATACACAAAGCCATGATAGCAAGAATAGGCTGTCTGAGGAGTAATAATCCCCTCTTGCAGGAAAGTCAACGCCTGAGTAGTCTTGAAAGTAGATCCCGGTGGAATTGCCCCATAATAGAACGGTTCAGCAATGGTTTCCAACTGTCACGCGCCAGTTCCAGATGATTTTTACCCCGTTGGCGCCCCACCATCAATCTTGGGTCAAAAGTGGGAGCAGATACCATACAAAGTATTTCTCCTGTGGATGGCTCGATAGCCACTATACTGCCTATCTTCCCTTCCAACAGACGCTCTCCCAACATCTGAAGCTCTATGTCTATACCTAGTTTCAGATTCTTCCCCGGAACGGGAGTCTTGTCATATTTCCCGTCCATATACCGTCCCTGAATACGTCCACGGGCATCGCGCAGTAATATCTCCACTCCTTTCTCGCCCCTCAACTGTTTTTCGTATGAGCGTTCCACCCCCTGTTTCCCTATGAAGTCACCGCGTACATAGTAATCATCGGCTTCAATATCCCCCTTGGACACTTCTGCAATATCTCCCAGAACATGAGCAGCCGCATTGTAATTATACTGGCGGATAGTACGCCGCTGAATATAGAAACCGGGAAACTTGAACAGTTTTTCTTGGAAGACTCCGCACTCTTCTGCCGAAAGCTGGGTCATAAATACCTGATGAGTATATGGAGAGTAGCCCGGATTGGAACGTCTGTCCTTTATCTCGCGGATACGCTTTTTAAAATAGTCGGGGGTAATATTCAATGTTTTACATAAATCAAGCGTATCAAGGTTGTGCACCTCTTTCATCACCATCGTAACGTCATAGGCAGGTTGGTTATACACCAGCAGATTACCGTTCCGATCGTACATCACCCCACGGCTAGGGTATTGTGTCTTGTTCAGAAAAGCGTTGCTATCGGCATTCTTTTTATAATCCTCACTCATAATCTGCAAGGTAAAAAGACGTATCAGGTAAATCAGCACAATAACGATCACCGATGCACCGATTACATATTTCCGCTTCTCCAGATTATAATCTCTTTCCACTATTTTTTCCTCCTGATTGCCTCAGCACACAATATACAAATGACGGTTATTGAGGCATCTGTCAATATTTTCAACAATAAGACAGGCAGGTTGAAGAATGAAAAAGTATCTATGACAAGTAAAATGGTACAAAATAAGAAAGTACACAATAAGATATACCGGAAGAAAGGCGAGAATCCCATACTCTTGATACCCGGTTCAAAATCCTCGACGCTATCGCGGAGCGTGACTAATCGTAATACAGGTTCACGCATAAAAGCCAGTACAGTGGCCGCAGCCGCATTCATCCCCGGAGTGTTGCCTAATATATCGACTGTCAATCCCAACAGGAATGCCCATATCATAAGGACATTACGGCTAACTCCCGAATTGTACTTCAAAATAAAATAGATAAAAAAGAAAGGAGTGGCATACCCGTTGATATGCATATGATTCAGCACCAGCACTTGCAACAGTACCAGTCCGATAAACCACTCTATTCTTTGTAGATAAGTCAACATCAACCTTCTTACTTAGTCGTTTTTACCTGCTTTTCCAACTCCAATTGTTCCTCCTGCCCTTTTTGGGCAATTACGCGCACATCATTCAAACGGGCGAAGTCCGTAAATAGTTTCACCCGCAGCAAATAAGACAAGCCATCGTGACTATCGGCGATATCATCTACCGTACCCACCGGAATGCCGGAAGGGAAAACAGCACTGTGTCCACTGGTTACAATGGTGTCACCTAAAAGAAAATAATGAATGACGGGGCATATCCTTTATAAAAGCAAATTCGGATGAACCGCCATCCCATTTCAAGAAGCCGAAATAATCACTCCGTTTTATCTTACAGCTAATACTGCTTTTGGAATTCAATACCGGAATGACAATGGAGTAATGTGGAGAGGTGAGATAAACAATACCAACCACACCGCTTCCATTTACCACTCCCATCTCACTACGAATGCCATCCGCTTCTCCTTTGTCAAGTGTAATATAGTTATCAGCATGAGTCACACTGTTATTTATCACGCTAGCCTTGAATATATCATATCCTGCCAGTGCTTCCTGCTTAAGCTGTTCTACACCACTGCTGTCTTCCGTCGCTTCAATCAAAGCTTTACGGATACTCTCCAACTGCAATTCCAGTTCCACATTTTTCTGTACCAACTCATCGTTGATCGTTTTCAGATGAAAATATCCGGTAACATTATTGGCTGCATCATACATAGCTCCCGAAACAAAATTAGCAGATGTAAAGAACGCACTCCCCTGATAACTGTTGAAGCGGAATAATAAAGCAAAACTGATTATCTCCAAAAGGACAAAGAGAAACCAGTAGTTATACTTTAAAAAGAAATTCAGCAGATTTTTCATTAATACCAATTGTTCAATGTGCTAATTTGCCAATGTGCCAATGTACTGCGCTATCCATACCGCATGGCATTAGCAAATTAGCAAACTGCCTCATTAGCAAATCATTTACCGCATCAAAAAAGAGAAACGATCTACATTCTTCAGTGCAATACCGGTACCTTTCGCCACACTCAGCAAAGGATCTTCGGCTATATGGAACGGAATATTGATTTTGTCTGTCAGACGCTTGTCCAAACCGCGCAGCAAAGCACCACCACCAGCCAAATAAATACCGTTCAAAACAATATCAGCATAAAGTTCAGGCGGAGTCTGTTCCAATGCACTAAGGATAGCTGTTTCAATTTTTGCAATACTCTTTTCCAAACAATGCGCCACCTCCTGATAACACACCGGAACTTCCATGGGAAGAGCAGTGATACGGTTAGGCCCGCGTACAATGTAATCTTCGGGAGCATCATCTCCCAAATCAGTCAAGGCAGCGCCTACATGTATCTTGATACGTTCGGCCATACGTTCACTCACCTTCACATTGTGCTGGCGGCTCATATATTCCTGAATATCGGCTGTAAGATCGTCACCGGCAATACGTATCGAATTGTTGGAAACAATACCACCCAATGAAATCACGGCAATTTCTGTAGAACCACCACCTATATCAACAATCATATTACCTTCAGGAGCCTCTACATCAATACCGATACCAATAGCCGCGGCCATAGGTTCAAAAATCAAATAAACATCCCGTCCTCCCGCATGCTCAGCACTGTCACGTACCGCACGAAGCTCTACTTCAGTGCTACCTGAGGGAACTCCGATCACCATACGCAAAGAAGGAGAAAAGAAACGATTACCCATGTTCACTTTCTTTATTAAACCGCGCATCATCTGTTCACAGGCATTAAAGTCGGCAATAACCCCGTCGCGTAGCGGACGTACAGTACGAATATTCGGATTTTCCTTCTCGTACATCATTTTAGCCCGTTCGCCTACGGCAATCATCTTGTCGGTACGGCGATCAAGCGCAACGACCGAAGGTTCGTCCACTACAATCTTTCCCGTTATTTAAAATGATGGTATTGGCAGTGCCAAGGTCCATCGCAATCTCTTGTGTAAAGGAGAATAATCCCATAAATTCATTTACAATTTAGCAATTTACAATTGACATTTGCAATTTACCATTTACCTGAACAATGCTGTATAAACAGTCCGATTGTAGCCGCAAATGGTAAATTGCAATGATCTTAGTGTTTAAAGTGACGAATCCCTGTAACGACCATAGCTACGCCATGTTCATTGCAGTATTGGAAAGTCAACTCGTCTTTTACAGAGCCTCCCGGCTGGATAACAGCTTTCACACCCTCCTTATCCGCTATCTCTACACAATCGGGGAAAGGGAAGAAAGCATCACTGGCCATCACTGCGCCATTCAAATCAAACTCAAATGATTTTGCTTTTTCAATGGCTTGTTTCAATGCATCCACACGTGAAGTCTGACCTACACCGCTAGCCAGCAGTTGTTTGTTCTTGGCCAGTACAATAGCATTACTTTTACTATTCTTCACAATCTTATTTGCAAATAACATATCTTCTATTTCAGTCGCCGTAGGAGCTTTTTCAGTAACCTGCTTCAAGTCGGCAGGAGTTTCCACATCCAGGTCTCTTTCCTGAACCAAAACCCCATTCAATAAAGAACGGAATTGTTTCTTCGGCAATTTAGCTTCCTTACGAACCAAAATAATACGGTTCTTCTTCTGTCCCAGAATCTCTAATGCATCTACATCATAATCCGGAGCAATAATTACCTCAAAGAACAGTTTATTGATTTCTTCCGCTGTTTCTTTATCAATCACGGCATTAGTAACCAACACACCGCCGAAAGCCGACACCGGATCGCCTGCCAACGCATCTTTCCATGCTTCCAGCACAGTAGGGCGCGAAGCTAATCCACAGGCATTATTATGCTTCAGAATGGCAAATGTCACCTCATCAAATTCATCAATCAAATCAACGGCCGCATTGATATCCAACAAATTGTTATAGGAAATTTCTTTTCCATGAATCTGGTCGAACATCGCATCCAGATTTCCATAGAAATAACCTTTCTGATGAGGATTTTCACCATAACGAAGTTGTTTTTGTTCTTCCACCGCGCAACGGAAAGCCGAACCTTCACCACCATCAAAATAGTTAAAGATAGCAGAATCATAATGAGAAGAAACAGCAAACGCTTCTTTTGCGAACCAACGGCGTTCCTCGCGTGAAGTAGTAGCGCCATGTTCCAGCAACATATCACGGAACGGCTTATATTGTGCCTGACTAGCGATAATCACCACATCATTAAAGTTCTTAGCAGCAGCACGAATCAAAGAAATACCACCTATATCAATTTTTTCGATGATAGCTTGTTCTTCGGCCCCCGAAGCCACAGTTGCCTCAAACGGATACAGGTCAACGATGACCAAATCTATTTCGGGTATTTCATATTTTTCTATCTGTTGCATATCTTGTTCCAAACCACGACGGCATAAAATACCTCCAAAGACTTTAGGATGCAGTGTCTTCACACGTCCGCCCAAAATAGAGGGATAAGTAGTAAGATCCTCCACCGCTTTGCAAGGGAAACCTAAAGATTCGATAAACTGTCTGTACCTCCTGTTGACAGGAACTCTACTCCTTCTTCGTGTAGTTTGGTTATAATCTCGTCCAAACCTTCTTTGTGATAAACCGACACCAATGCGGTTTTAATTCTCTTAGCCTCTGACATTTTTTATAGATTAAGTATTTGGGCTACAAAGGTATAAATTTTCACTCTATAAATTCCACACATAAACGTGAAATATTATTTATCCACTCATATTTGTTTCAAAAAAGAAGAGATCCGCCACTAAATATGGATAATAATAAATTAAAAATCAAGTTGTGTGAATCCGTGCAATCCGTGGCGAACAAAAAAACGCCTGTAACACAAATGTAACATATATGACATTTTATCATAATATACCTCCCGTACCTTTGCGCCCAATAAAATAGAGAGACAAAATTATATGGAAACAATGTTTTTGGGAATCGTCGTATTCCTTTTTCTGCTAGCCATATTCGATTTGGTAGTAGGCGTCAGCAACGACGCAGTGAACTTTATGAATTCCGCCATCGGTGCTAAAGCCGCGTCATTCAAGACCATCATCGCCATTGCCGCTTTCGGTATCTTCATCGGCGCCACACTGAGCAACGGTATGATGGAAATCGCACGGCACGGTATTTTCAGGCCTGAACAATTTTATTTTCAGGAGTTAATGTGTATCTTTCTAGCAGTTATGGTAACAGACGTAGTCCTATTGGATATTTTCAATTCCTTAGGAATGCCTACCTCCACTACCGTATCCATGGTATTCGAACTATTGGGAGGTACTTTCGTTCTAGCTCTTATCAAAATAGCAGGAGACGAAACCGGAATGCTAGGATTTGCTGATCTGCTGAATACGGAAAAGGCATTGTCCGTCATTTTAGGTATCTTCCTCTCAGTAGCAGTAGCTTTCTTCTTCGGCACATTAGTACAATATCTCTCCCGTCTTCTCTTCACATTTAATTATACAAAGAAACTGAAATACACTATCGGACTGTTCGGCGGTATTGCTGTTACGGCCATAATCTACTTCATGTTGATAAAAGGTCTGAAAGATTCCGCCTTCATGACCACCGAAAACAAACATTGGATTCAGGAAAACACCTTGATGTTAGTAAGTTGCAGTTTTGTGTTCTTCACCATTCTGATGCAAATATTGCATTGGTGCAAGATAAATGTATTCAAGGTGGTGGTAATGTTAGGTACTTTTGCCTTAGCTATGGCTTTTGCAGGCAATGACTTAGTAAACTTCATCGGTGTGCCCTTGGCAGGCTTCTCAGCTTATACAGACTTCATGGCTAATGGAAACGGTGAACCAATGGGATACTTGATGAACTCACTGAATGGTCCGGCTAAAACCCCATTTCTTTTTTTATTTTTAGCAGGCGTCATTATGGTATATGCGCTGATTACTTCAAAAAAAGCGCAAAATGTAGTGAAGACTTCGGTAGATCTCTCGCGTCAGGATGAAGGTGACGAAATGTTTGGTTCTTCCGCTGTAGCACGCAGTATTGTCCGTTCTACCATGAGCGCTTCGGAAAGTATAGCCAAAATATTGCCCGACAATCTGAAACGATGGGCCGACAGCCGTTTTAACAAAGATGTGATGATTATGGAGAACGGGGCAGCATTTGATTTGATACGCGCTTCTGTCAATTTGGTACTGGCCGGTCTGCTCATAGCTTTGGGAACCTCTTTGAAACTCCCTCTTTCTACCACTTACGTAACTTTCATGGTAGCTATGGGTAGTTCATTAGCCGACCGTGCCTGGAGCCGTGACAGTGCCGTATACCGTATCACCGGTGTGCTTTCTGTTATCGGTGGATGGTTCATCACTGCCGGAGCCGCTTTCACTATCTGTTTTGTGGTTACGCTCATCATGTATTATGGAGGCACATTCGCCATGTTGGCCCTTATTGCACTTGCCATCTTCTTATTGGTGCGCAGCAACATACACTACAGCAAGAAACAGAAGGATAAAGGCAAAGACGACATATTCTCCCGCCTCATTGCCAGTAAAGACAAAGAAGAGCGTTGGAGATTACTCCGCCAGCATGTAAATAACACATTGGTAGCCGAAATGGCATTCACCAATGAAACCTACCGGCAGATAACCGACGGTTTCATCAACGAAAATCTGAAAGCTCTGCGCAAGGCCGTGAACAATACCGACAATCAGAAAGAAATGTTAAAAAAGATACGTCGTAAAGAAATACTAGGTCTGCGCCGTATAGACAACTTTACTGCTATCGAGAAAAACACTTGGTTCCACTTGGGAAGCAACAGTTGTGAACAAATGCTTTACTGTCTGAAACGTATCTGCGATCCTTGTAAAGAACATGTGGACAATAAGTTCACCCCATTATCGGAACGTGCCACTAACGAGTTCATCCCTATCCGCGATGAGATGACCGCATTAATGACCAAGGCTACTGAAGTACTTGCCAACAAGGCCTACGATCAGACTGATGCCTTGCTACGTGAAGGCGCCCTTCTGAAAGGCAAGATCTCTACCTTGCGCAAAGAACAGATGGACCGCATACAAGAACGGGATGTCAATGTAAAAGCTTCCATGGTGTACCTCAATGTATTGCAGGAATCACAAGAATTGGTTTCCTACTGGCGTCATCTGTTACGCGCCGACCGTATGTTCCAGACTGATTTGAAAAAATAAAAAGATTTATATTCCTATTATATGTTTTTTAAGATAACTTCTTTCCTCCAATTGAAGGAAAGAAGTTATCTTTGTTTCGTATATATAGACATTATTTAAACAAACCTATGGAAAACCTCAAAAAAATTATCAAACAGTTCCCCAAAGTGGGTGAAGTGAAAGAAATCAAAGCTTTGACATCCGGCCTCATCAATCAGACTTATCTGGTAAAATCGGTATCTCCTGAAGAACCTGACTATGTATTGCAACGAATCAACCATTTAATATTTACCAATATTGAAATGCTGCAACACAATATAGAAGTAGTAACCAGACACATCCGCCAAAAGCTGGAAGCCAGACACGAAGAGGACATTGAACGTAAGGTACTCCATTTTCTACCTTCCACCAATGGCAAGACCTATTTCTATGATGGAGAAGGTTATTGGCGAATTTCAATATTTATTCCGCGTTCACAAACATTGGAAACAGTTACACCGGAATCTTCCCATCTGGCAGGACTGAAGTTTGGTGAATTCCAGGCCATGCTGGCTGATGTGCCCGAACAACTCGGAGAAATCATCCCCGATTTCCACAATATGGAATTCCGCTTAAAACAATTACGTGAAGCCGTATCCGCCAACATATCCGGCCGTTTGGCAGAAGTACAGGACATAGTGGACGCTATAGAAAAAGATGCTGATACGATGTGCAGCGCTGAACGTTTTTACCGTGAAGGCAAATTGCCCAAACGCATCTGCCACTGTGACACAAAAGTAAGCAACATGTTATTTGATGAAAACGGAAAAGTGTTGTGTGTCATTGACCTGGACACGGTAATGCCCAGTTTCATTTTCTCCGATTTCGGTGATTTCCTCCGTTCGGCAGCCAATACCGGCAAGGAGGATGAGGCTGATTTAAATAAGGTGAAGTTCAACATGGAAATCTTCAAAGCATTTACCAAAGGTTATATTGAATCGGCCCGGACTTTCCTGACTCCTCTCGAAATAGAAATGCTACCTTACGCTGCCACCCTGTTCCCCTATATGCAAGCTGTACGCTTTTTAGCAGATTATATAAACGGAGACACGTATTATCAAACCCGGTATAAAGACCATAATCTGGTACGCACCAAAGCGCAGTATAAACTGTATCTGGAAGCAAAATCCGCTACACCGGACATGAAGGCTTATATCAACAGTCTGCTATAATATAAAAACAACAAGGAGCACAAAGGTATCTTAAAATGACACGAACCCTCTGTGCTCCTTCCATATTCGTCCGGCAATGATCCTAAATCTACCGTTTCGGTATATCTACCGATTTTTCACTTTTCCCTTTCAGATGTTCGGAAAAGTAATCAACCAGTTTCCAGTAGAAATATTCATTCATATCACCGAATCCATGACGCTGTTGAGGAAGAATCAGCATATCAAAACGCTTCCCGGCACGAATCAAAGCGTCAACTACCCGTAAGGTATTGCCCGGATGCACATTATTATCAATATCACCATGAATCAGTAACAAATTTCCTTTCAATTGCTTCGCTATTTCAGGATTAGTAGCAATCTTATAAACGAAAGTTGTATCCCCTTTCTCACTCACCACCTCTTTTACGCCGTGATGCGTTTCACTCCACCAACGGTTATAGATATTGTTATCATGATTTCCGGCACAAGAAACAGCCACTTTGAAGAAATCCGGGTATTGGCACATAGCCGCCGTACTCATAAATCCACCTCCCGAATGTCCATGAATACCAACCTTATCTATATCTATAAAATGATGACGCTGCGCCAATTGCTCGATAGCATATTTATGATCGGCCAGCGGATAATCACGCATATTTCCATATCCATAATTATGATACCATTTAGAGCGGCTAGGATGCCCGCCGCGTTGTCCCACAGAAATAACAATAAATCCGGCCTGTGCCAAACGGTCGGTACGGGGACTCATACGGGTAAACGGATAATAAACACCTTCCACCTGTGGCCCAGGATAAACATAATCCACAATAGGATAAACCTTAGTTGAGTCAAAATTAAAAGGTTTATACATCACACCATACAGATCTGTCACGCCATCAGCCGCCTTTACCTTAAATATTTCCGGAAATTTATAACCGGCAGCAAAAAGCTGTGAAAAATCACTCTCCTGAATATCCATTACCTTATTGCCATTAGTATCCAGCAGGATGGCGCAGGGCACCGTATTTACACGCGAATAGTTATCCACCACAAAACGAGCATCATCATCCACTTCCACACGATGGAAATAATCCCCTTTGGTCAGTAATTTCAAACCGCTGCCATCCAGATTCACACGATACAAATGTTCATAATAAGGATGTTCTTTCGCATTCATTCCATTGGCAGTAAAATAAATCACACGCGCCTTGTCATCTACTTTCAAGATTTCCTCCACGTGCCAGGGACCTTTTGTGATACGATTTTTCAAATTACCCTGATCATCATATAAATAAAGGTGTGCCCAACCATCACGCTCACTCCATTGAATAATTTCCTTTCCACCATTCAAGACTCTTAAAGGACGAGTTTCCTGATAGGTATTCATCCGTTCCTTTATTACTGGTACAACAGAATCCTGTCCTATCGTATAGGAACAAACATCAATCCGATGTAAATCACGGCTGCTGCGGGTCAGGAAGAAACGGTTGTTATCACCCTGCCAAACGGCAGCCTGATCTTCCATACCACGCTGTTTTTGCATCATTGGTTTGTATTCCAGGCCAATGCTTTGATCTTTATAAGCTGCGACTTTAATTTCCTTACGTTTATTATCAACCAAGTCAAACAAGTACAGGTGTTCTATGGGAGCTTCCTTTTCTCCCGGCATCTGGTATTTATAAGTTTCCAACGTGGGACGTGGACGGGCCATCGAATTTATTACCCATAACTCTTTCACAGCGCGATCGTCAGAAACTGTCATAGCAAAATAACGTGAATCCGGAGACCACACTCCACCTACACGACGACGCTTGCCATTACATAAAGTATCTGTATTCAACATACTATAGGGAATACCATAGCCAAAATCCTTCATGCCATCTGTAGTAAGCTGGATTTCCACGATCGTACTATCCTTTTCATTTTTTTTCGCCTTTTCATAATCTTCACGACTCATGCGATACAAATTCAAATCCTTGGCATAAATCACCGTTTTACCATCAGGAGAGACCGATCCCCAATAGATTTTCTTCAGGTCGTCTTCTTTATCTTTCAGATGGGTCAATTTACGGGTAGGATAGTCATAAGAAAAATAAAAGATTTCCTTCTCATTCTTCTTGTCCTTCTTATCCTTGCCATCTTTCTTTGGTGTCGCATCTTTTGTAGACTTTACTTCAAAAGTAAAGGTACGCCCATCTTCTTCCGCTTTCAGATTTGTGATTGGCAAATGGCGTGCCTCAAAGGGATCTTTTACAATTTCGGTAAGCTGGGAAGCTAATTCATCCCTATCAAACAAAAGCTTCTTTGTCCGGGCAGCCGGATCAACCACATACCAAAAGGTTCCTTCACTTGTTTTGTACTCGAACCAGAAATTATTACCTTTCTGGAACCAATGCGGATCCACCACAGTAGAAAACAACATGGTGTTCAATTTTTCTTGTGTGTATTTCTCTGCCTGCAGATATTCCGGCAAGCGTTCCTGCGCTTTTGCAACAGAAACTGTCGTACACAAACCGCCCATTAAAAGGGTAATGAATAGCATTTTCCTCATAGATTGAACTTTTATCGTGTTTATAAAAAACAAACATACACAAAATTCTTCATTTAACAATCTTAAACAAAGAATTTTGTGTATGTTTGTTTCATTTATCCTTTTCTTATCAGAAACTATACCCTGAAGTAAAGCTAACCATATGATTCCGTATCCTTAAATCATTCTGCTCCTTATTATATTTTCCCCAAGCCAAATCATACCCGACAGTAAATGAAATCCGTTTAACAGCAATCCCGACAGAAGCCGTTCCTCCCCAATCCAAACGAGGGGACGCTTCAAAACCAAATTCCTCATTTACTGTTTTTCCTTTAAATGTGCCAAACCGGTAATAATCATTCCGGTATTCGTACTGTCCAACACCTGTTTCTTCATCTATATTATATTTTGAGGAAGAAACATAAGCATTAGTACGTCCACCAATTCCTACAGCTACATAAGGTCCTACTGCTAATTTAAGACGCACATCATCACAAAGTTTAAAACCCCAATGAGCCATAACAGGCAATTGCAAATAATAACGCGTGGACTCAACATTCGTTTTTTCATAATCCATGCTAAATCCTCCCCCTGTTGATATGTTTCCCCAGCTCATAGGATGATACCCACCTTTCTGCATTAAGATATAAACCCCGGACTTCAAGCCAAAAGAAGGCTTCTTTCCCACCCCTTCCTTTAACTGATACAACACACCGGCACCGGCTTTAAAACCTAATGTAACTGATGTCCCTTCATTTTCCTTATTCACTACCAAGCCGGCTTCCGGCGTAACACTCCAACGAGACTGAGCGTTCAACATCATACTCGCCAAAATACCTGCCATAAATAAAATTACTTTTTTCATCTTTTTCTTCTTTTTAGTTCATTATCTATGTAAAAGACTAAAAATTCAGAAAAACCCCCATTGCATATCCGGAAAAATAATAAAATAACATGAGCAACTCACTCACATAACAAAAGAAACACCCTACATTTAAACATACCGTTCAAGAAATCAAAAAAACAAACGATGCAAAAACGAACCAACAGCAGCAAAAGTTATCGCTTATTTTTCGCATTCTCTTTATATTCGGTAGGTGTCATACCAAAACGTTGTTTAAAACATTTGCTGAAATAACGAGGATCATTAATACCCACCATATAAGCAATCTGCGTCATATTATAATCACCACTCTCTATCAATTGTGCGGCACGTTTCACACGCATCTCTTTAATAAACTCAATGGGGGCAAGTCCTGTCAGGGTCTTCAGTTTCTTGAAAAAGACAGAACGGCTCACCGCAAGCTCCTGTACCAAATCATCCACGATCAAATCGCCATTATCCATATTCTTCTCCATTAATTCCGTCAGTTTCTCCATAAACTTACGGTCATGGGAAGACATCTCAGGCTGTGTTTGCTGTTCTTCCTCCGCAACAGGCTGAATATTCATCAGATTCGCACAATACAACTGTTGCAACTTGACACGTTGTGTCAGAATATTCTCCACCCTGGCCTTCAGGTAAGTAGCACTGAACGGTTTCGTTATATAATCCTCAACTCCCAGTTCCATACCTTCCAACTTACTGTCCATATCCGTTTTAGCCGTCAGTAAAACGACTGGAATGTGACTGGTCGCCATATTAGCACGCAAATCTTCTGTCATGGTAATACCATCCTTTTCCGGCATCATGATATCACTAATAATAATATCCGGAACAAACTTCAAAGCCTTATCCAAACCTTCAGCCCCATTGACAGCCTCTATGACGTTGAAATTTGAGATAAAGATACTACGCAAAAAGAAACGAAGTTCCAAATTATCTTCAACCAGCAACATCGTTTTGCTTTCATTCCTCTTCTCTTCATGTCCCTGAACAGATTCTTCCACCTCTTCCGGCCTCATTTCGACAGAATCAGAGAGAATGAACTCTACATTCTCCGTATAGTGCTCCTTGCCTTTCAAAAACTCAACCGTGAAACAACTGCCCTCCCCCTCTTTACTATCCACACGGATAGTCGCTTTGTGCAGTTCCACCAATTCCTTAACCAAAGAAAGACCGATACCAGAACTTTGCTGATTAAACAAATTCTTGTCCAACAGATTTTCAAAACGGACAAAAAGGGAAGCTTTCTTGCTTTCAGAAATTCCTATACCTTGATCCTGCACACCAATCGCCACATTATGTTCATTTTCATGAATGAAAAGCGTAATCATCTTACCCTGTGGAGTATACTTGAAAGCATTGGAAAGCAGATTGAAGACAATCTTTTCCAACTTATCCGCATCTACCCACAGTTTCAAGGAAGGCATTTCACTTTCGAATACAAAATCAATATGATGCTCTTCGGCCAGCGATTCAAAATTATCCATGATATGGCGTACAAAAGGAACAATATCTATCTGCTCTATACGCAACTTCATCTTATTTTTCTGTATTTTGCGGAAATCAAGAATTTGGTTCACCAAGCGAAGCATACGGTCGGTATTACGTTCTACTACATGCAATTGCTCACGTACATCATCCGGCAAAGTCTTGTTTTTCAGAACATATTCCACAGGACCTGCAATCAATGTCAGCGGAGTGCGAAGTTCGTGAGAAATATTTGTAAAAAAGCGAAGCTTTATATCAGAAACCTGCTGTTCCACAGACACTTCATGTTTCAGACGATAAATGGTAAACAATATATATACTCCTGAAAACAGAATCAACAGAAAAGCAAGAATATAAATTGCCATAGCCCAAGCCGTTTCCCAAAACGAAGGCTGAATGGTGATTCTCAAACTGCGCTCATTCTCTACCCAAACCCCATCACTATTGGTCGATTTAACCTGAAATACATACTCTCCTTTCGGAAGATTGGTGTATGTAGCGGTACGTTGTTTATCTACATAATTCCATTCCTTATCAAATCCGCGTAAACGATAAGCATAACGGATATTTTCAGGATAAATCATATCCAAGGCTGCAAAGGACAAAGTTACAATATTCTCCTTGTGCGAAAGTACCAGGTGTTCTGTATTATCAAGAGACTGTCGCAACAAACTGCCTGATACACCCGGAATCACCTCCTGATTGGATATTTTCAACGTTCCGAAAACAATGGATGGAACATAATTGCTTTTCTTGATATGTTCCGGTTCAAAATAAAGCATACCACGACTGGTGCCAAAGAGTAGGGTACTGGAACTAAGATTCAGCGATGTCCCCTCCTCAAAACGTATTTTGCCCCCAAAATCCCGTTCATTATAATTTTCAAAACGCTGTTCGGACGGAATAAATTTACTCAATCCGTTTTCCGTACTTATCCACAGATTCCCCGTGTCATCCTCTTCTACAGACAACAGGATATCTGAAGGCAAACCATCCTTCACGGTATAGGATTTAAATACCGCCTTCCCTTCCCCGTTCATGGAAACAAGCTGGTTAAGTCCTCCCCCAAATGTAGCCAGATAAACTTCTCCTTGTGAAGTGGTGACAATCCGATATACGTTATTGTTGCTCAGACAATTCATATCATCGGGGATACGTGCATAAAGATGGAACACAATCGACTCCGGATCTTTAAAATCCTCTTTAAAACTAAGCGCGCCATCACTGCTCCCCACCCATATATTCCCTTTCTTGTCAGAAGTGATATGGCGTACACGGTAACAACGGTCATACGGAAAACCTTTCAGGTTATTTCTAGAACTAATAAACACATATTTCCCTTCAGGAGTTTTCTGAATATAATTCAACCCTCCACCGAAAGTTGCCACCCAAATGCGTCCATGCTTGTCTTCATGTAACCAGTAAACACTATTATGACTCAGGCTATAAATATCATCTTCATCATATTTGAATCGAGTAAACTTAAAATGGGTCCCCTCCTTTTCTGCCAGAATAATACCATCCCCTTTGGTCGCAATCCAAATGTTTCCGTGAGAATCTTGCATGATATGATAAGGAACTCCCCGTAACGACCTGCCAGATTTGGCTATATCCCCCTCTTCGGTCAGAATACCCTGAAAATCTAAATCAGAAGAATAAATTTCAATCTGACCATCCCGTTTTCCCATCCAGATGCGATGTTCGCTATCTTCAAACAACGCACGTACCGTATTGGAATTCAAGTCATAACTGTGACCCATGCGGGGATAAATATGGAACTGGCTTCCTAAAAAAGTAATCTTCTCCAACCCCTTAGAATGAGTACATAACCAAAGATTGCCTTGCTTATCGGATAACATGGAATGTAATTTATTGGAAAAGTGCCAATCGGGTGAATCGGGATCATTATAGAAAGGTAACAGCCGATTTGCCTCTCTGTCATACCAAGAAAGCCCTCCTCCTTGCGGATGTACCCACAAATTACCGTTCAAGTCTTCACAAATATGAAAACTGGGATAGGAACGATCGGCACCACGAGGCTCCACTTGCATCTTTTCTTGCTTAAATACTTCCGTCAAAGGATTGAAATGACAAACTTTTCCCCATTCGGTCATCTCAAACCATGCTTCCTGCTTACTGTCAACATAAACAGAACGGAAAGCGTCTGCCGGGAATTCGGGACAATTGGATTTATTATAGACTTTACACTCTTTTGTATCCGAATAGTACAATATCAATCCTTCATGGGCAGTTGTTATCAACAGCCCCGTACCTTTTATTTCATTTATAGCAATCACTTTATCCTTTACCGGCAATTCCCAAAGACGAAAGATTTCATTCTGCAAAGAATAGCACCATATCCGTCCTCTGTCTGATCCAAAATAAAGTTCGTCACCATAACTGCAAAAAAAAAGAGTAGAAGGCCTGTACGGGTTCATCTTTGCCTGACTGGATATTCACAAAATAAGAGACAGGCTCTTCTTTATCATTCGTAATCTTCAGCAGACCGTTATCAGTAAGCAACCACTCTTGATTGTAAGCATCGCTAAAAACCTGATTAATATGAACGGCATTTCCTCCACGACTATGAGTAGCATATACTTGGGTAGTTATACTGTAATCTTTAGGGTTTGTTTTTACACGGACAGCCCCCTCATTTTCAGAAAGTAGCCAAATGACACTGTCGGGCAATATTTTAATAGAAGAGAAACGCATACCCTCCTCTTCACCTTCAGCAGGGATTTGTTCGAATTCTCTGTTCTTTGGTCAAAACGATACACACGGTAATCATACGTTTGCAGCCAAATATAATTATAAGGGTCTACTTCCAATAAGTCTACCCGGTTGTTAGTCATAGTAATTTTATTCCCTTGTCTGGCTTTATAAACTTTGAAGTCATAACCGTTGAACCGGTTGATTCCATCCCAAGTAGAGAACCATAAAACTCCATTATGGTCTTGTACCATGCTCATGATGGAGTTCTGAGACAAGCCGTTTTCCGAAGAATAATGAGTAAAGATACAATTAGGCTGACTTTTTGCATAAAAAAAGAGCAGCAAAGTAAGTATAAACAGAATGTGTCTTTTCATTTCGTAGATTTTCATATATAATAGGCAAAAATACATAAAAAACGAGAGATACTGACATACAAGCTCCTAAAAAAATAAAAGGGGCAAAGTTAAATCCCCCTTTTATCATTCTACTCTTCCCTGACACTTTCCATAGGAGCAAATAGAATTCCTCCCTACAGTGACAAAGTATTATTACTGGTAGAAAGAACAGCTTATCTCTTTAAATTCTGCAACAACACATTTCCATTTTCCACCGGATTCCACCCGTCATCACCTGCCAAAATCTGTGCTTCATTATAATTACTGATATCGTTCAGCTGCTTTCCAAACGAAGCACGCGAAGCGGTAGCCGCCCCTTCTCCCGTATTCCGGTATTCAGCATAGAATACGGTTTCCTCATTTCCTTTTTTGCCCCAGTTGTTCCAACCCACCGGAAGAATATGCTTTCCCAAATCACAATGAATATAAACAGCCTGTGCATAAGGACGCCAAGGACGGGACAAATACACCTTCTGAGCCTCAGCCACACCCGTCAATTTACAGCCTATAAAAACATAGCCATATTTTTTGCCTTGATCTGTAGAAGGAGCGGTAACATACCCATCACCCAAACTATGGATGGTGCAATCCTTAAACAATGCCGTAGACCAGCCAAAAATAAAATCCACCGTACCCTCTATATAACAATGGTCATAAAACTGACGACTGTCTTTGCCATAAGTGTACAAAGTATCCTGATTTCCCAAAAAACGACAGTTTTTGAAATAAGCGCGATCTCCACTAACAAAACAGGCCACTGCCTGCCCCACTCTGCCGGCACTATTCTCGAAAGTGATATTCTCAGCATAGAAATCGGGAGCATAGATATAACAGGTTGATGAACCGGAGGTAGACATTTCTTCTCCGAAATAGTTCTTTTTAGAAGCAAAATCATCATTTGTCAGAATTGCTCCGTCCTCACCTATCAAAGAAATACTAATCTTGCTTTCAGGAATAACCACTTTTTCTTTATATACCCCTTTACGGACTAGAATAGTAGTGCGTCCTGCTTTACGAAAATCGGGGACAGCATGAATCGCTTCCTGAATGGTAAAGAAATCACCACTGCCATCTTTTGCCACTACAAAATCATAATGACGTACAAAAGGCGCCAATGCAGGAACCTCTTTAGCTATAGCATCCACTGTCAAACCAGCAATAGTACGCGCCCCATATACATTCAGGTGCGTATTATCCTCACGCCCTTTCGGACAAGCTGCACACACACCTTCAGGAATCCACATGAACAATTTTTTTGAAGCCTCCGGCCCCATCTCCTGCACCAAATCATGCGTTATCTTGTTCATATCCACAAAAGGCACATCCAACTCTTTTGCCACGTTACGCGGAGACTCCAAATATTTTCCATGAGTATCAATCAACACTTCTCCATCTTGAGAAACACTCCCCTTTGACAAATCCTTGCGCACATCATCTTCGGCTACCGCATTTTTATTATTCCGGAAATTACGACGGACAATGGCATTGAACAACACGGGAATTCCCCCTTTAGCACGTGTTTCTTTTACAAAACGGCGTAGATTGGCATCAAAAGTAGATCCGGGATCAGTATGACGTTTCTCATCGGCCTTCTCATCATTATGCCCAAACTGAATAAAAACATAATCACCCGGCTTTACTTTATTAATTACTACCTCCCACAATCCTTCATCAATAAAACTTTTAGAACTCCGACCATTTCTAGCATGGTTTTCCACACGAATATTCTCACTGAAATATCCTCCCAGCACATGGCCCCATCCACGTTCCTGATTACCTCCCTCTAAGGGTTTGTTGGCCATAGTCGAGTCACCTATCATAAAGATAGTAATTGTGCGGTCTGCCGTAAAAGCAGAAAACAATAACAAGGCAACAAATGCCATCAACATCTTAATTTTCATCGCTTTCTATTTTAAATTTTGATTAAAGAACTCAAGTATATCATCCTGTATCTCCTTACTGCAAAAATGGGGCAAATCATAGAACTTGGTGGTCAACAGATTTTCTACCGATTGACTCTTCCATACATCCTGCATGGTAGAGAAAGCGCTTTCAACGCCCTTTACAGGAAAAAGTTTGTCCCGCAAGCCATTGATGAACAACATCGGTTTGGGACAGGCGATAGATGCCACATGAGGATAATCCATCCAATTCCGTATTCCGGGAATAATCATGGAATAAGCAGACCCACCTTTGTTCTGATTATTGGTAAGTGTCATTAAGCTATCTGTAGTATTCATCCAGCACACAGCAGCGCCTGCCTTCACCACATCTGTAGCAGCACTGACCATCCAGGCACGGTGTGCTCCCATAGAAAATCCCATAGTACCTATCTTTTCCTTATGAACCATTGGCAATGAGGCCAGAAATTCCGCGCTACGAATATCATCCCAGGCTATCAGGCCTCCCCACGACATTCCCATCTGTAACATATTGGCCGCCAACGCTTGCTGTGAGTCATAGCGTACTCCTTCCTTACGTCCCCGTTCCCCCCAAAACAAGGCATCCACAGCAAGCACTACATATCCGTGACTTGCAAGATAATCACCTACATACTGTTTGTCATAACATTTTTCCGCCCAATCGTCCGCATCGGCCAGTACAGATGCTTCCACACCGAACGGACGTACCATTTTCTCTTTCCCTATCGAAAAATGCGCACCGTGATCGTGAAGCAGCAATACTGCCGGGAACGGGCCATTCCCGGCAGGAACCAACAGATAAGCAGGAACACGAGAATATTCCGAAACACTGAACAAAATCTTCTCCGCCCTATATCCATTCCGTTGCTCGGTATCTATCACTTCCTTATCAAAAGCCGTAGCAGGAGGAGCAGGCAACATGCAATCCAATAACGTTTTTCGAGCTTCCTCACGCCACTTTTCGAAATTTCGGATAGAATTCCCCCATGCCATAGGATAAGTCAGGTTTTCTTTCATCTTCTGATAGAACAGCGGCATATCATTCTGCGTTTCATAACGCATAGAGACTGTTTCCACCTTTTCTTGAGCAGAAGCCGTCAGACTTATCCCGAACAACAATAAACAAATTACAGTATTCTTCATAAACCTATACCTAACAAACTTTACTTTTCAAGGTAACTAATTAATTTTATCATATTATCAATATAATCCCCAACAGAGATGCACAATTCTCCGGTGGTACACGGATAAGGTGATGTATCGTGCTCGTCCCCTACAAAGGTAGCTATATATTTCGTTTCCTCACTAGGTCCTGAAACAGTATATGGCTTATACGGGTTCGAGGTTGACTTTAAAGGAGAGAGCCAGCAACCGTCCTTAGTCAGTGATTTCACCAATTTCCGGGCAACTTCTTCCGTAGCTTTTCCACGTAAACGAGTATAATATTTAGGTAAAGGAACCAAATGATCCTGCAGCAAAGGTGAATTCTTCGCCAATTCGGATACAGGAAGTTTTTTCACTTCCTCATAACGACGACGCAGTTCACCAGGATTCACAAAAGTTGCCGAATTATAATGAGCTATTGTATTTTCTATATTCTGATCTATATAATAAGTACCGTTTTTCACATTACTTCCCTTACGATGGACATACAGTGGTTTACCAGTATCAGGATCTACAAAACGAGGAACCAAAATAGCTTCCGGATTAGTCGACTGACTCTTCCATTTCTTCACATCCGATTCCGGTAATTTCATTGATTCCAAAAAACGAATTGCAGCAGGAATCCCCGACAGGAAACGAGTATCAGCTGTAAGTTTATAGTAATCCATCATTAAATTAACAAGACGGACGGTAGTACCGGTGTTCACACTGCGCGGTTCATAAGAACGGGCATGAGCCGGTTTCAAATCATCTACTGTATATTGGTCCGCCCAGCCTGCATAAGGTTCCCCTTGTTGAAGGGAAATCATCAAGTACATAGCACGCATAATAGGCTCCTTTACCCCTTGCAACCCCATTGCCTGATAGCATTGAATCAAAAACTCGGTCGCATCAGGAATCACATCATCATTCAGAGTAATAAAAGACGAATAATCTTTCTTACCTTGAAAAGGGTGATCATACATCAAAGGATACCGTTGAGGCCATCCACCCACCGGATATTGACTTTTCAAGACAAAATCAATGGTTTTCTCCAAAGCCGGACGGAAAGCAGGATCATTTTTTTCCACATACATACGAAGTAGAAATTTGGCAGCCTCCATAGTACCCGCATCATCGTAAGTCGCATTTCCATAATAATGTTGAAATTCTTCCAGACGCCAGCCATTTTTACCAACGGTATCATACCAGGACTTTAAGGAGTTCTCTCCTGCAAAATCGAACACATAATTCCATCCGCCACATTCAAGCTGTCCCCAAATCAAGGTGTTAGCCACTTTTTTCGCAGCTTCATAATAATACTCATCTCCTGTAGCATGATAAGCGTCAAGCAACAAATGACCGACAGAAGGAGTTCCCGGCGGCTGAATCCATACCATTGTCCTCTTGGCTTCCATCTCTCCCCATGAACGGGACATATCCGGCAAATAATTCCATACGAAGCCACCATTATAACTCACTTTGTCCATCATAAACCGAGTGGCGGTTTTCATCGTATTTATAACTTGGTCATCTAATTTTTTATTAGTTTGGGCTATACCTATACAAGCAAAATTTGCCATGCACAGGCAAAGGACAATTCTTTCCCAGTTCTTCTTTAATGTGCTTTTCATTGTTGTTTTAGTGTTTTGATTCAAGTTTAAATATCATTATGAAGCAAAATAAGCCATTTTCCGGAGCTTGGATTTGTAATATTTGGTCTTTTCCTCGTATATTTTAATCACGACGAACTACCCTCCCCATATTATAAGTATATTTGAAGAAAAGTTTTAGTTATTCATTTTATATTAAATGCAAGATCATGAATCGTAAGGTAAGAACCGCATTGTATGCTTGCGCCTTGATGGCACCACTACTACTGCAGAGCTGCAATGCACAAAGTGAAAAAAAAGAGAGCAACAAAGAGTGTACTGAAGAAACAAACAAAAACACTGAAAAAAAGGTTATGAAAACAGGTAGTGAAAACTTCATTTTTGCAGAAGGCAAAGAATGGGAACCTGCAGGCGAAGGTGTAGTGCGCCAGATCATGGGTTACAATGATGACATCATGGTTGTTAAAGTAAAATTTGAAAAGGGAGCTGTAGGAGCTGTCCACCATCATATCCATTCACAAGTGACTTATGTGGAAAGTGGAAAATTTGAGTTCACCATCAATGGTGTGAAAAAAATTGTATCGGCCGGCGACTGTCTGTATAAGGAACCGGATGCTGTGCATGGTTGTGTATGCCTGGAGCCGGGTATGCTGATAGATTGCTTCAGTCCGATGCGTGCTGATTTCCTGGAAAAGAAATAGACAAGCCATATATTCCATCCACTGCAGGAGCAGATTACTGTGCCCTCCTTTGGGCATTTAATATGCTCCTACAGTGGAAATGAATTCTATTTTTTAATCTGCAAAACGAATGGGACAATTGCTTAACCTTATCAAATCCGGTAAATCATAATATTTCAAAGCACCATACAACACATTAGAATACATATCCCACTGCATAGGCCTCTCAATGTATTCCTTCCAAGTCTTCACGCTATGTTTTATCTCCACACTGTTGATTCTTTCATCCAAATAAGCAGCATGAATTGCAGCCGGACCATAAATACCATTGGCAAATACCTTGACGGGATGTCCTTTCAGAAGTTCATGTTCTGAACAAAAATCAAGCAAAGTCAGGATATCGACTACCCGTTGTCCCATAATAGGACGCCCTATATGCATACTGATCATTGCATTGCGATACTCACGGTTCCAATATTTAGCATCCGTATAGAATGCAGGATCTGTTGTTTCCCCCAATCCGCGCAAGTCTGCCAACAACAAGATTTTTCCTTCCGTCAAGGCAGCAGCAAAATTCGCATATTCACTCAAATAAGTTCCTTTCCCTCTTCCTGTAACCTTAACTCAACAGGAGAATCAGCATTCGCTCTGGACGGCATGATAAGAATACAAGGAACAGGCATCTCCCCTTCCCTTATGAGCTGAAACTTATATTGTTCATATTCACGCATTGAATCATGTCCGGTTGCTTCAATTCTTATTTTATGGTCAGGAAGACCTTTAAGACCTAACAAATCCAGCATCTTTGCTTGGACAGTTTTCTTTCCTTTCGAAAGAAACGTCTCACGCTTGGAAGCCCACTCATCCAGCTGATTCACATTTTCCTGCATAATACTGAGTGCTCCAGGTATAGATACATTCACCTGTCCTTTAGTCGTACAAAGCATATCTGACAACTGAAAACGGTCTTGTGCCGCTTTCTTCACCGGAGATTGATTATCTTTCAACCAACGCTTGAACCAACTGACCAACTTTTGCCTTTTTTCAGCTCCAAGTCCATGCCCTGTTTCTACTGTCAGCATATCCACCTTTTCGGGAACTCCCAATACTTTATAGCACTGTTGTAATTCAGCAAATCCTTGTTGTGCACCCCATAAATCGACAAAATCATATTTACCGCTTAAAATCAATAAAGGCCGTGGAGCCATCATTAAAGCAAAATCAGGTACTTCCAGTTGTTCACGCCCTTCGTATGGTATATGTTGGCAACCATCGGAAGGACCTTGCAACTCCATAGTACGTTCTCGGGTAGAAAAGAAACTACAAATAGCCGCTACCTTTACACGGGGATCCAAACCTATATAATAAGCGGTCTGAGTACCACCGCCGGAAGATCCATATACTCCGATATGCTCCGGATCAATATCCTTACGGGTCAGTAAATAGTCCAAAGCCCGATGATTGTCCCAATATTCCTGTGCCGCCAAACTAGTACCAAGCAAGTTAAAGCCCGCATTCAGTAAGGTATGTTCCGTGGTAGCCCCCCGTGTCAGCGGCTTTCCTTCCCTATCAATAAGTTGCAACCGTTCTCCCTGCCCTATGGGATCTACCACCAGTACAGCAATACCATTGGATGCCATCAGCATAGCGGCATGAGACGAAGAACCTTTACCATTCAATCCATGTCCGCAAAGTTCCAATGTTGCCGGAACAGGAACAGTCGTGTTCTCCGGCATATAAAGATGTGCTGTGACATAGCGGCCAGGCTTGCTTTCAAAAATTATTTTCTCTATATGATAGCCCGTACCTTGTACCTTCCCCACCACCTGAGCATTTAAATTCTCTTTCTCCGGAAAAGTACCTACTATTTGTTTATATCGTTCACGGCAACCCTCCAGGTACTCCTGCATCCCGGCAGGAGAAGTAAACGCTTCTTGAATGGCTAACTGCCGGGATCAGCAAACTGCCGATGTACATCACGCATCAGATAAGAATTATAAGCGGTACTTTGACTCCAAGGTAATGCCTTGAACTCACCCTGAGCAGATACTACCAAAGTCCCCACCCATATTCCCAAACTTACGCATAAGTGCGAAAACCGATGATTTTTCTCATAGAATCAATCCTTTAAGTTATTGTACCACAATTTCAATTTTCTGACGGTTATCTCCGGCTGTCTTCACATACAGACGTTTATGCTCCGTATCATAAAACCAGCCTGTATTCCGGTCTGCATCTGCAACTGATGAAAGAACGGGCAACGATTTACCATTTTCTATCACAGATTGCGGAGCGTTCTGCAAATAAGCCTTCACTAGATAAGTGTGCTGACAGGTTTGTACTTCCCTACCGGTTTATCTGCAGTAAACGTCCAGCTATCATCAGCGAGCCTGCTGGTAAAGCGGGTCAATGAACCAATCCCTTTTTGATAATCCATTGATATACCATCATCTTCATACATCTCATAAGAAGAAATACCTGACGGATAGACATCCAATGTTATCACATCTACAGGATGCTGATCTACCCACTGCATAGCAGGTTGCATGGGAATAATAGCTCCGGCTTTTATATAGACAGGCAACACATCCAACGGAGTAAGAAAAGACTTATATTGGCGGCCCTCGTAACGCTCACCGGTTTCATAATCAAACCACCCGCCACCGGGGAAATAGACATGTTGGCTCAGTGCACCTTTGGTAGTGACAGGACAAACCATCATCCATGGCCCGAACATATACTGACGCGTCAGCTGATAGGTATTCTCATCCTGAGGATAATCCATCACTAAAGGAGTCATCATGGGACGTGCCGTTTTATAAAGCTGATAAGCATTACTATAAATATAAGGAATCAATGTATAACGCAAACTATCGTACTTGATAAAATTGGCCAAAGCCTCCGGACCATAAGTCCAAGGTTCATGATAACGGGGGTGATCCATACCGAACACCATGGCGATAGGTGAAAACATACCGAACTGTACCCAACGAGTATATAATTCTGTATCGTAAGGAGAATACTGTTCAAATCCTCCCATGCAATGAGTCCAGTTACCTACACCACTCATACCGATATTAAGTCCGGCACGTATCACCGGTTCAAACCACTGCCATTCACTCCCCCAATCTCCGGCCCAGATATAAGGATAACGCTGAATTCCCGCATAACCTTCACGGGTATGTGTCAATCCTCTCATATTATTATATTCCTGGAACTTGCGATAGGGAGCTTCCGCATAAGCTAAAGGAAAAATATTATGAAGTCCTTTTAGGTCCATCGTCCCTCCGACATCCGTCTTCACAAACTTAGCCCCGATAGAAGCCACTTTCATTACTCCGTTCTCCCACCACCAATCTACCGCTTTCGGGTCAAAGAAATTCACCACTCCTTCTATCTTTGCTCCGGGATACAGCACGTTTCCCTGTTCACGCGCCTTATCCAACAGATGATATTCAGGGCCATTATCTAATATGGAACGGATATGAAGCCCCACCATTTTTACATTTTGCGCATAGCAACTGTCAAACATAGCTTTCGGATCTTTGAACGTATTGCGCCATTCAAAACAGCAACCACCATTTCCGTAAGTGGTATTAAACAGCCTCCAGGTAGAATCTAGCCAAAGCAAATCAAAAGGCACTCCTTCCTCACGCAAACGTTTACATAAAGCAGGCGGATATTTATCGGAAGTCATCTCTTCATTCTTCCAGGTTCCACCGGAATAAGTACCGACATGCAACCCCATTGCAAAACGAGGAAGCATAGGGGATTTTCCAGTCAATTCCGTATATCGGTCAACCATGGTATAAAAATCGGGACCATACATAAAATAATAGTCCAAATCACCGCCAAAAGCTTTGAATGAATAATAGTCACTACTGTCCCACCCCATATTCCACTCGGTAGCAAACGGAGTATGAAAGAATAAACCATATCCTTTGGTACTCATCATAAAAGGTACGGGACAATAATTGGCACGTAAAATATCTTTTCCTCCTACAGCCGGTTTTATCCCTCTTCCCAACTCTACATTCAGATAGACCTTACGCCCTCGCTGATCCATGAAATCCATACGTTCCCCAAAGCCAAAGAAATGTTCATCCGGCTGTAGAACAGCTTTTGTCTTGACAGAATCCTTATAAAAACGTTGTTCCGCAAGTTCCGTATAAAGCATCTTACCGTTTCTATCAGAAACTGTAAGACAGAACGGATTCTTGGTAGCCTCTATAATCAGTTTTCCGGTCGTAATCAACCATGCAGTTCCTTTATCTTCCACTGTATAGTGTACAGGAGTAAAATCATATTTACGAACCATCCACTGCTCATTTTCAGCGAACACGGTACCTTGAGAATGACGTACACGGAACATATCATCTGTACAAAATTCCAATTTCACATTTCCCTGAGGCAAAAGAAACAACAAATCATTTCCTGTCTTCTTAAAAGAAGCATTGGCCGCCCATAGCCCTATACAATACAGGCATAAACAAAAGCATAGGAATCGTTTTTTCATGGTATCTGTTATTTTATTTAAAATCAATCATATTGAAAATCAGTTTTTTGGCTACAAGTCCGGCAGCCGAATCATTAATGATGTTCCCATAGATATCCAATGTAGAGAACAAAACACTACCCTTACCCATAGGTACAATCCCCATAGCAGTTCCGATAGCCATAGGATAAGTATGATAGGCTCCGACCAGCAATTCCTCACCTTCCATCACTAATCCCATACGCTCCACCCCTGTATGTATCAATGCCTGATAAGGCCAGTTGAGAGCATTTCCGACAGGAAGTTCCTTGAAAATATCATGTGGCTTATTAAACATCACCCCGCCCAGCCAGTTGGTTCCAACAAAGAATTTGTCCTTAAACACCGCTTTACTATTAGCCGCTATAAATTCCGACCATTCATCAGCACTCTGAATAATAAAGATTTTGGTTCCATCATTTACGGCACGTTCCATTAAACGCTGTGCATCCGGCATCTTATCATTAGGAACAGCCCAATCCAAACGACAACGAGCGTTACTACGAGGATGTCTGAAACGGATCTCTATATCGGCAGACTTGCCTTCTTCCAAATAGACTTTTCCATCGCCCAAATGCTCTTTCTTCCTGGTAATTTCATATATTTTCTTACCATTGACAAAGACTTCAATCATACTACGATCATTACTCTGAGGAATAATCGTATATTCACCACTGACAGAAGGAAGTACTTTACCACTCCATTTAATACCATAACCATCAAGCATATACACAAAAGGACTTGGTGTAGCTCCCTCAATAGCACTCAGATTAACCACCTTGGCCACTTCATGATAAACTTCCTTCTGAAATTCCATATCCTCATAATAGACCACATCCAATCCCGGTTTGCCATCGGCAGAGCGTAACGCTTCCATCGGCACCATTGTCAACTGATCTTTCCTAGGAGGACGGGCCACCATAATCCAATCCAACTTTCCTAAATTATCCTCGTAAGCTGCAACCGCTTCTTTCGTTTTACCCTTCAAGAAATTCTGTAAAGCACTCCCATCTTCCCAAACGGCCCCTTTACCATCCAACATATTGGATGCCAGATTTACAGACAATATATCATCATACCCAGTTGTAACAACAGAATTTTCCTTACACAGTTTTGCTTCAATCCTACAAAGTCCCCCAACTGCAGGAACTGGTATTTTTACATCCTTCACCAACAACTGACCATAAACCTCACCTCCGGCAGCTTCCGTTTCATAAGTCCCTACCTCCATCACTTTTCCTTGAGAGTCTGTCACCGAGATTTTCAATTGATGGTTTCCCCGGACATTCTTCTCATTAATCAGATAAAAATCAACGGTCACCTTTCCCCCTGCGGCTGCAACCTGTTGCCTGGTCTTTACCGCTACATACAAAGGCTGATTATAACGAGCTATGATAGCCGGATCTGATTTGGGATAACGAAAACAATCGACAATTCCCGAATAATTCTCCGTCAATTCCGATTCCCATCCATTAACAACGTATGCATCCGTCAAATTATTCATTCTGGCCGATTCTATTTTACGTCCCTGATGTTCATAGGATACAGTTCCCATAGCCACACACAAATCATCCACGGTAGGATAAACAGTCCTTAACTGTTTAGCATCCAGAAATTTATTGAATTCATCATACCAACGTAGAAACTCTCTGCCATCCCATCCTTTATAGTTATATTTTTCCAAATCTTCTTTATTCTTTTCCAAACGAGGAGGTGATGATAAAGCCCCTTCCTCACCAAAGAATACAATTTCACGCTTATTCTTGGTATCATTATAATAATCGTCAGGGCCTTTGTACAAACCTTCATTCCAAACAGCAGGTCCTCCGGCACGATGATAATCATACCAACCACTCCAATACACTTTTTCATCGTAAGGACGAATATGAATTTTAGCCTGATCTTCTATATCATCTCCCTTAGCCCAAGCCGAGGTACGAAGAATCAACCGGGAAGGATCCAATACACGCATATCCTTCATCGCTTGAATTTCCAATTCTAACTTTTCAGGAGCAGCATTTCCCGATTCATTCATCATATTATAGATAACCAGACAGGGATGACTGCGATCCCTCTTTACCATACGGATGACCTTTTCATGCAAAACAGCATTCATAAACGGCTGTCTCACATCCAGACGAAGCCGCCAGGCTCTTCAAAATAGAGCAGTCCCAACTCATCAGCATAATTCATTACGTCAGTATTACCGATAAAACGATGAAAATTCAGCATATTCAATCCTAACTCCTTAGCGATGCGAATTTGCCTTTCAGCCAATTCTTCCGATGGAAAAATACCATTGACCGGCCAAAAACTCCAACTGATGGCCGAGCGAAGCATGATACGTTTTCCGTTTAAACGAAAAACAGCATCATCACCTATACCGGAAGCCTCGAACCAACGGAATCCAAAACGGCGGGAATCTTTATCCACCCAGTTCTGTCCTTCGGACAACTCCACCTCACATACATACAGATTAGGATCATCCACACTCCATAATTTCGCATCCGGAGCTGATACAGGAATCTTCAGTTCATTCATACCTTTATTTAATGAGATACCCTTTATCTCTTTAGAATAAACTATTTTTTCTTTATTTTTCCACTCGTACACCGTTATACGAAGATCCTGCTTCGCAGTCTTTCCTTTTTCATTCTGTAATGTCAGAATAGCGTTGGCGGTAGTTATCTGAGGAGTATTCTGCATATAAATATCTGCCACATAAACAGAATTACATACCTTCATACTAACTTTTCCTGTTATTCCTCCAAAGCCATGACCGGGAGGCAACATTTTATCTCCCCACGGAATAGTTCTGGAGTCACGCCAATCATGGTTACCACCCGCATCCGTTATACGTACAGCCAATTGTACCTGTTCTCCTGATTTTATATAAGGAGTAATATCCGTTTCAAAAGGAACATTGTCCACAATCTGATAATCCACTAATCTCTGATTAATAAAAATTTCCGCCCGTGAACGTATAGAGCCAAAATTCAAAAAGACTTTTTGTCCTTTCTTCAATACCGGAATATCCATTGTACGACTCCACCATGTAACTCCTGTAATATCTCCTTCGGGTCCGGACTGAGTTTGAAGATATTCTTCAGCTGTTCCAGGAACCTGTACCGAAAGAGTCTGGGCAGAAGTCAATATATCCCATCCCGCTGTAGGAACAATTACAGGACTTTTCCGTGCCTCTTCCAATGTCAAATAAATATCCTCTGTCTGCCAAGCTGCATTTTTATCCTGCCATAAATGCCATCCTTTTCCTGACAAATCAAAAAATGGTCTCTCCTGTGCTCTCACCCCATAAAATGGACATAACAACAAAAATGCTATGGCAATAATACTCTTCTTCATAATTATCTATTACTTTCTTTTATTAAATTCAATAATAACTGTTGGCCCACTACATTAGCCCTATTCTCGCTTTTGGTATTAAAAGTATTCATCGACTCGTTCATGCCATCAAGATCAACAGGAACTGTATAAGCTTTGACATCCTTTATACATGCAGGAATATCCAATGTAGTAATAATTATTTTTCCACGACCTGCCGGAATAACAGACAAGGCAGAATAAACTTCTTTTTTATGATCGGAAACACAAGCAACCAATGTTTCCCCATTAAAGCAACGCAACCCTACACGATGACGGTTGTAAGTAGCAAAGCATTGATATTCCCAATTAAAGACACAATTGACAGGCAATCCATCAAAAATACGATGTTCTCTATTGAAAAAGTTCCCACCATACCAAGCCGTACCTAGTTTCTTTGAACCACGATAATCCAAAACTTCTTTATCCGCTAAAAACTCAGCCCACCTTTCCGCATTATCCACAATAATCAATGTATGTCCCTTGTAAACCCATTCCATAATATCACTCATACCACTTCCCCATTGAGTAGGTTCAAAGGCGCCAACCAACAAATAATCTCCCGAAGGTATCCCTTCTTTATATTCCGGAATATCAAAACCAACTGTTTTCATAAAATTGCTCAGAACTCCCGTAGTATCAGCAATAGAACCATTAGCTGTAATTCCTTTCGTATTCAAACTTACAGCAAACAAAGAATCGTCTCCAGTTGCAAAAGTTTTTTTGTCTTTGACCAGCTTTGCTTCAATACAAACATAGCCTGTTACCCGAGGAACGAAATTCCAGCCGGTCTGTAAACATTGACCATATACATTCCCCCCTTTAACATGTACACTAGATACATGGGTAGCCAATACAGTACCTTCCGCATCTTTCGCTATCAATTGAAGAGAATAATTCCCCTTCAAATTCTTTTCATTTACAATATAAGTATCTACTATAGTCGTATCTCCAACATTCAGCACTTTCCGATTCATTTTTACAGCTAAAAATAACGGTTGGTTATAACGAGCCATTACTTCCACATCTCCTTTAGGATAACGATAATTATCAACAATGCCGGAGTGATTTTCCAGTTTCATACTTTCCCAACCATTTACAGCATAAGCATCCACCGTATTACTGATACGAATATTCTCAATTACCCTACCTTGATAATAGAAAGCCACATTCCCCATGGCACGGGTCAAATCATCCACTGTAGGAAATGCTTTGGCAAATCCATTGTGTTTAAGAAACGAATCATATGCATCATACCATTTCATATAATCCATCGCTTCCCATCCAGAAGTAGTGCCAGATTGCAGGATTTCATCCCGAATGAGCTGAAGACGCGGCGGAGTACCAATAGCCCCGTCTTCCCCCCAATAAATAATCTCATCCTTATGATCTGAAAAACGGTGATAGTTATCTTTACCCAAATATAAATTATCATGATAGCAACCCGGACCACCTGCATGATGCCTGTCATACCATCCATAATCATAAAAAGTAGTATCGTTTGGCATCAAGTGCAATTTAAAACGGGCATTCGCCTCATTCTCCGGGTTCTCTCCATTACTGGAATTATAAGTTAAGATACGGGTAGGATCCAACGAATGTGCCATACGCATCTGCGCATAATCCTGTACCTGTGGCCAAGCTCCCCGTTCATTATGCAAATTATAAATAACAAGAGACGGATGGTTACGGTCACGTTTAATCATTCGCGCCAATTTTTCATTCCGGTAAGCAAAATAAAACTTGCTTTGCTTGTTATTATCATTAAAGTGACTGATAGGATACTGATTGCCTCCCGGTTCTTCAAAAAGTATAATAGTCCCAATTCATCAGCATAATCCAAGACATTGCTATGCCCGATAGTACGGTGAAAATTCAACATGTTAAGTCCTAGCTTTTTTTTTTAGCACTCTCCACTTGTCTCCTAGCCAACTCGTCAGATGGAGTGATCCCATTATCTGGCCAGAAACTCCATGAGATAGCTGTACGTAAAACAATTCTTTTTCCATTCAAGAAAAATTGCTTATCTCCATGAATATCCTTCACTTCAAACCATCTGAATCCAAAACGCTGCGTATAATTATCCGTACCTACTGAAACAGACAAATCATAAAGATGAGGAGAATCCGTACTCCACAATTTTGCCGCTGGCAAATGAATATGAAAAGTTTGTTTATTCTCTCCGACAACAAGATTTTCAACAGAGTATTCTTTTCGGTAAAGTACTTTCTCACCTTTATGTTCTTTTACTGTTAAAAACATTTTCTGAGCCTTCATCGGGTTCTTTGTTTCATTACAAGCCGTCACTTCAACTTCAATAGAATAAGGGTCCGGTTGGTTTTTAATAAAAACATCTCCAATATATAACTTATCCGTAGCAACCAACTCCACTTTTCCAGTTATACCGCCAAAACCATGAGAAGGATTAGTTCTATACTCTCCCCATGTATAGACTTGGGAATCTTTCCAATTAAAATTACCATTTGGATCAGTAATGCGGAAAGCAATCACATTTTCCTGACCAGGTAGAATAAAAGGTGTCACATCTACAGCAAACGGCGTACTATTCACCAAATCATATCCCACCAATTTTTTATTAACAAAAATCTCAGCTCTAAAACGGACAGAAGCAACATTCATCACTATCCGTTTATTTCTCCAATCAGCAGGTACATTTATTTTTTGTATCAAACCATGAAACCCCTACATAATTTCCGGTAACTCCAAATGTTTCTCCATTCCATCCCCATAGGTGTTGCTCTACGGTAGCAGGAAGTGTCACCCCTATCTTATCGGGTGTATCAAGCAAATTCCAGCCTCCGGTAGGTATATGAACAGGGAGGTCATGAATATTGACAGGAGGAACATAAAGAGAATCATTTTGCCATACAGCCGAACGATCAAGAGTGATATTCCATAGAGTTTCTGATAAATTGAGACATGCCCTCTGTGCTCTCATAGATGTTACAAACAATAGTACACAACCCGCTAAAACGAATATTTTTTTTATAGCTGATTTCATTTTACCTCTATTTTTCTTTATGGTATATTATAAAAGGAGTATGTTAAGAAGAAATACTTCAATATACTCCTTTTACAAAATTACTTTATTTTGTATATCCGGGATTTTGAGTGAATTCATCTTTATTAGTCACCGCATCCAATTGATTTTGGGGTATCGGACGTAGCATATGATATTCTTGAATATTATCTTTTGCATCCATATTATGCAACTTAACGTATTCAACTAACTTTTTAGTTCGTTTTAAATCAAACCAACGTATTTGTTCTCCACACAATTCCCTAGCCCTCTCATCTAAAATAAAATCGATAGTCAGTTCCGATTCAGTAATTTTCATGTCATTTTCTTTACCTGGTATTGCACGTTTCATCAAGAATTCATTCATCAAATCCACCGCTTCCTGTTTATTCGTTTGCAGCATCGCTTCGGCTGCAATAAAATACATTTCCGGCAAACGAATGACAAATGCATCCCGTTGACACCAATCCTGATTATAAACCGCCGTAGGATCGGCAAACTTATGCATTTCTACAAATTGCGACCTTAAGATAGCTTTTACCTTCCGAAGTGTACACGTCATTAACATCCAGCAAACGATACCGCTTTTGACGCCCATACTTTTGTGAATCAGTAGCAGCCGTTTTTCATGATATATATGGCCGTATCTCCTGTAGCCATTAAAGGATAAACTTTTAAATCACTCTCGGATAACGGATTCTTGTTAGCGTACCAGGCATCTTTAAACGTCACTTTATAACGCTGATCTATATTCTCATTATATAATTGCAGCAGATACCTGGACGGCATATATCTTTGGAAAGGACGAGCATTCAAGACATCGCGTTCCATTCCGGCTTCCTTATCATATTTCATCACAAAATCAACAATCCCTTTATTACCCGAATTAGTAGCAGTAGCATCAAAAGCATTATTTTCTAATTCTGAGTTGGTGTAATTTATAGAAAAAATTGCTTCTTTGTTTGTACCTCCATCACAATTGGCAATATCCCACATATCACTATAATCAGTATAGAAAGAATAGCGTTGACTATTGATAATATCCTTTGCCAACACAGCGGCCTCAGCATAAAGCGAAGCCTCGCCCGTTGCACAAGCTCTGGTCAAACAAGCTCTTGCTTTAAAAGCTTTAGCTACATCCTGAGTTATTCTACCATCTGTTGATTTGCCTGGTGCCAGTTGATTGACAGCCACATCTAAATCATCAAAAATAACTTTATAAAAATCTTCTACAGACGAACGGTGTGCTTCAGTAACAGCACCCGTTATAGGTTCTGTGTTCAATACCACGTCTCCCCAAGTTTCTGTTATCAACCACAAATAGAAGGCTCTCCAAAACTTAGCCTGGCCTTCAAATGACTTATTTTCAGCTTCGGTCAATACTTCACTTGGCAACAAAGAAATAGTCTGATTACAAGCGCTTAATGACAAATAAAGATTTTTCCAAACATTTCCGATAGTTGATTGGGAGCCATTTAAGTCAATAGTATAATCAGCCAATTGATTTGCTTTATTATCTCCCCCACGCAAAAACAAATCAGTACCAGATTCTGTCATACCAAAACCATCTTCCTGACCATAAAATGTCCTTGCACCCGAATAACAGGAATTCAACGCACTCTCTATTCCAACTTTCGTTTTCATAAATGGATCCGTTGTCAATCCACTTTTATTAGTTTCTTCTAGAAAGTCTTCACAAGAGACATGACATAAACAAAGAAATATTATGCTTATATAATAATAAAATTTTGTTTTCATAATGATCATAATTAAAGATTACAAACTAAGATTGATGCCAAACAACACTTGCTTCGCCAATGGAAAGTCCATACTTCCATTGCTTTCCGGATCATAATTCGGGAAATCCGTGAAGGTAATGAAATTATTCAAAGAACAATAAATACGCAACTTCTGCACCATCATTTTGGATGTCCATTCTTTAGGCAGTGTGTATCCCAATGTAATATCTCGTATTTTCACAAAAGAAGCTTTACGGAATGCCAATGAAGACTGTAACAAATAGCTGTTCGTTGAATAACCACTATTGGGACGAGGATACTCATTGCTAGGATTCTCAGGTGTCCAATAATTTCAGGGCGCTATTTTCCAACGCACTTGGCTTGTATAGCTGAGTATAGGCATCTTTTTACATATTGTCCGATACGACCATAAATAAAGAACATTAAATCAAAATTCTTATAGATGATATTATTAGTTATACCAAACGTATACTTAGGAACTCTTGAAAAAATAACCCGGTCATCCGTAGAGAAAACGCCTTCACCTTCAGAACCTTTAGGTGACATATCTGCCACTTTAATATCCCCTGGCTTAAATCCTCCAAAAGCTTTGGCCTGAACTTCCTCACCTAATTGCCAGATACCAATCTTTTTATAATCATAAAAAACTTGAGTAGGAGAGCCAACAAACCAAAGATTACCTTCATCACGCGTTACACCACTATTTAAAGCTTTAATTTTTTCACGATTCAAACTATATGTCCAATCCGTATTCCAACTAAAATTTTTATTTTGAAACCAAATTGTATTCAATGTCACTTCAATACCTTTATTTTCTGTTTTACCTATATTCTGCATAACAGATGCATATCCAGTAGAACTAGGCAATAAACTTGGAAGTAACAAATCCGAGGTTTGTGAAATATAAGTATCAATTGTACCAGATATGCGATTTCTTAAAATTGAGAAATCCAGTCCAAGATTCCATGTCGATGTTTTTTCCCAAGTCAAATCTTTATTTGCAATCTCGCTAGGATAATATCCATAAACACTACTGCCAAATGTATATACTGATTTTTAAGTCCTCCTAAAGTAGCATAAGCATCAATTGCACTGTTACCAGCAACTCCCCAACTTAAACGTAATTTCAAATTACTAAAAATATCTTGATCAGCCATAAAGCCTTCTTCTGAAATACGCCACGCAGCGGATGCTGACGGGAAATACCCCCACTTGTGCCCTTTCGCCAAAACGGAAGATCCATCAGCACGCAAAGAAGCTTGGAATAAATAACGTTCATTAAACTTATAATTCAATCGTCCAAAGAAAGAAACCATTTGCGTCTCAATCAATTGACTGGCATTTTCTTTTGAATCAGCATTTGCTCCCAGATCGTGGAATGAAGTCAGAGCAGAAGCTTGGTTAGCTCCACTAGCCAAAACCTTTTCATATCCATAAGCAGTGGTACTACTACCAATCATTGCAGTTAGTCCATGTTTCCCAAATGTTTTGGAGTAATTCAGTATATTCTCCCAAGTATAACGCCAATCGTTATCCGCCTGAACAGAAGAGGTAGATTTTACACCAAGATTAGCTACTGTATTTTTATCTTTATAAATACCTTCCCGACTATCTGTAACATCAATGCCAATAGTGGATTTAAAGAAAAAATCTTTCAGAATATTCACATTCAAATACCCCTGAAGCAAACATACGTTTCGTACGAATATTATCCTCGTAAGCACCCGGCTGCTCATCACATAAAGGACTGAATGCAGAACTATTTCCAGGAGCAGGGTTTAATATAAAATTACCATTATCATCATAAGCTCTGCCTATACATGGTATTTTGTTAGCCAAATTCAATGGATTCTGTCTCTTATCCTGATCTTTAAAAAGTATATGAAACATTCACACCCACATTGAAAATTTTATTTATCTTATGATCAAGACTAATACGACCATTATAACGTTTCAATACATCATTTTTCAACAATCCTTTATCATCTTGAAAACCAAATGATAATGAATAAGATGTTTTCTCCGTACCACCAGACATACTGATTTCATAATTTTGGGTAATACCGGTACCCAACAATAAATCCTGCCAATCAACCCAATAACCTTTTTCCAAATACTCCAATTCTTCTGCATTGAAAATCAAAGCATCATCCATATATTGATCCGGCGCTGCTGAATTAGTAGTTCTATAGGCCTCTCTCTTTAATTGAGCATATTCTTCTCCATTCATCATACGAGGGTATTTAGCCTTATTTTTAATAGAAACATAAGCATTAAAATCGATTTTCGTCTTTTGTCCCTTGGCTCCGGATTTTGTTGTAATAATAATTACACCATTAGCTCCTTTCGTTCCATAAATAGCTGTAGATGAGATATCTTTCAAGACTTCAATAGACTCAATATCAGTAGGATTAATATCAACAAATGATCCGTAATCTATACCATCGACCAATACTAACGGATTATTGTCAGCTTTAAGAGAACGATTACCACGCATGGTTAATGAAATAGAGGCTCCGGGTTGCCCGCTAGATTGTGTTATATCCAATCCCGCTACTTTACCTTGCAAAGATTTCAACGCATTGGTAGTAGGAGTAGATGTAATATCCGCTGGTTTTATAGAAGATATAGAACCAGTCAAATCACTCTTCTTTTGAACACCATA